>JACCDP010866439.1_pt1 | contig 34805 bp, 34 predicted proteins | sample 7445841 | NCBI WGS metagenome assembly JACCDP01 (sample SAMN15323441, study PRJNA562643) | freshwater metagenome | isolation source: river surface water | place: USA:Blue River Watershed | collected 2017-08-17 | reverse complement strand
ATAGCTTAGACTTCCATCATCATCTTCAACCCATACTTTTATGGAGTCCATCCAATTATTCTCTAGTTCTATGTTAGCAAGCTCGGATGCTAATTCAATAATGTTAATTGTTACATTTTGCATAATTGATTTGTTTATATAGTTAAATAATCAGGCTCTCCATACAATATCACAATATCATCAGGGTATTTTTCATTTAATATGTTAACCATTGTATCGTTATCATATAAAACCTCCCCAGATTCGCTTGCTCTTTCTTCATCAATTAAAGGGTCTAAAACATTTGTTATTTGCTCATCATTTAATGTAGTAAGTAATAGCAAATTTTCTTCACCCCAAGAGTTTTGGTACACTTCTACGATTCTAATTTTTTCAACGATTTCTTTTTTGTTCATAAGATTTATTTAATTGTTTATAATACTGGAAGTTCATCATGTTTGCCATCCTTGTCTGAAAAGAATAGTGCGCCACCATCATTGCCTTCATCATCACAAGACAGATAGCATACAGTTCCATCACTTAACTTGAATACAATAGGTCTTTTGTACCATCCCATACCTTCTGCATCCTTGTGCGTCATGTAGTTGACACTTACAATAGTCTTACCTAATAAGACTTGCTTTGCCCTTTTGTTCCAAAAGGTTTCTAACTCTTTCATGTCTCTAGTCATATGTTTGTTTTTTGGTTTGTTGAGCGTTATCGTATATTATTTCATGAGAACAGCTTGGACATAAGTAGCAATTATAATCATAACTAAAGTCCATGTTATCAATCTCTCCCCATTCCATACATGACTCGCATTGCTCGTGTGTAGAATAGTATTCAATATCCTTGCTATCCTTATCATCCTTATTTATTGTTGGCTTAGTATCCCAATCATCCCAATCGTAATAAGAGCCATACCTAGATGACGTAGGGTTAGGTGGTATGTATTTGTTATTGTACCCTCCGTAGTATGTAGTGTGTGATTGAACAGGTGCTGAATGAATATATACTTCTGTCATGTCTTTGAATATAGTGCGACACATTTCAAGGCAGTTGTATACATCTGCAAATACTATAGTCTCGTCATCCATATGTGGATTGTAATAACCGCAAGACATATTAGCTACTGATACATTGACACCTAGAGTCTTTAGTGCATATACGTCGGTAAGCATACCTGATGTTGGTTTGTAGCCGTGCTTACTAAGGATAGGAGCAACAGCTTTCTTGAAACGCTTACTCTGTAATGATGTACCATAGATGCTGTTTACAAAGTCAGCATTGCCACGTCTGTCGCATTGCAACACAAACCTTGTGTCATTGAACCATTCTACATTAGCTTCGTAGCTACCTACACAACCCACCTCCTCGTCTTTGAAGAAGGCTACCTTGATAGCGTCAAACTCTTGTAGCATTTGTAGACAGATAAAGATACCCACCTTGTCATCACCACCACAGCCAGTCGCTTGCATCCTAGCTCTATCGTAACCGATAGCAAACTCATCATTAGATATGATTGTGAAATCTTTATCGGGTATAATCTTATGCACTGTGTCAGTATGCGATACAATACAAGGATAGCTATCCGATACACCTTTGGTCACATAGATATTGCCATTGTCATAGGTGCAATCCAATCCCAATCGTTCAATGTGTTTGATAATGAAAGCTTCCATTCTCTTTGTCTCGTATGAATACGATTGAACATTCAAGATGTTAAGCAGTAATTCCTTCTCGTTCTGTTTCATTTTGTTTTTCTTTAAGTTGTTCTAAATAAGTTTCCTTGTTATCAAGCGCTACCCATACACCCTCAATACAATCCATGTCACTATCTTTATATATCAACCCATCAATAACACAATCGTGAGCATATTCGCTATCGCAGTAGTCTCCGTCATGCAATTCAACAGCATCATCTCTATGGATTGTAAGCTCTCTTTGCGCGCAGTAGACAGTATCACTTGCTAGATAGTAATCACTCCTATCTTCTACATATGAAATATCTTCATCATCAAGTGCGTACCAATCTCCGTCAACTCTTACACAATCTTCTCTTAGTCTAGTTTCTCCATCTAGGCAATAAATACAATCAGAATCAAGATAGTATCCATCAATCCTAGACCCTTCATAATTACGATAATCTACATAGCAAGCGTCATCTTGATGAACTCTATCTCCGCTTTCAAGGGTTACATAGTCATCATCATCGTCGTCGTCATTATACTCTTCGTAACTACCTCCTGTATCTCGTAGCGTTTTTTCTACATTGCTATCGTGTATATTGGTTAGATAGTATTTGCTTCCGTCATTACATAGATAGTAAAGCGAATCAACGAATGGATAAAAATCAAATTCTGCTTTGCTGAGCGTTACCTTTCTTGTAAGTTTGCTGATATCTCTAAGCTCGGAGTTGCTATGCCTATCTAGTCCATGCCCATCAAATGTGTGATGATGACAGCTTTGATTAGTCTTGTGCCAATACCCATTATCTATAGCCCAATCAATCATTAGTTGTGCTACGATATCAGGCCCATAGATTGTATCCATACCTTTGTCTTCGTCATCAAATTGCCATAGCAAGGCGCGACCTAGTACCTTGTTATCTTCATCTCTAGCTACTAGCATCTTGACTGCGCTTGGATTTTCAGTATAGATACCAAAGTATCTTTGACTACATTCAGTTCGCATACAAGAGTTATGTAGGTTTGTGCTATCTCCTAGCAGCGTACTATAATTTTCTCTTAGATACGCATCCTTGATGGCTGCTCCTTCAATAATCTCTAGCCTTATATTCTTACCTTCTCCATCCTCGTCGCCCACTACACCTAGATAAGCACGTACTTTGTTACCGAACTTCTCAAAGTCTGCATCTGTTAGGTCTGCTAGGTGCGATTCTCTAATTAGCCTACGAGCCAATTTTGCAGGCTTCATTTCTTGCCTGCCATCTCTAAGCCATTTGCCTGTCTCTTCGTTTACTTTATGCTCTCTACCATTAGGCAAGAAGGACAGCATCCCTTGTCTTGTAGTTACATAGTTGCCGAAGGTATTTATTGTGAACCTCCAAGAATTTAGATAATCTGCCACCTTTGAATCGCATGATAACTTTTCAAGCATCTCATACATTGAGGCTGAAAACAGCACTCTTTCTTCTTGCATTTTATGATTTTCAGCTTGTGCGAGCATCATTGCATCTTGACGCTCTGCTTCATACGCAAGCTCTTCTTTTCGTAAGTAACTTTTGTATAAAGCATCCCAATATTCTCTACCTTGAGCTGATTCATGCCAAGTAAATGCTTGGTTGATAGCTTCACTCATATTACCTACCATTCTAGTGCGCCTGTCTTCTCTTAGTTTCAACAGGGCGCGTGTTTTGTATGGCTCGTCTAATAGGTTAAGCCATTCTACGATTGTCATTTCCATATGTTATTAGATTTTGGTTACATAATTTATTTACTCATGTGAATGATTCTGTAAGTCCTCTTTCATTTTAACCTCTCTTGTTACTACACTATTCCAATAAGCATGACCTTGTGGAGTATCGCTCCAAGCAAATAGGAAACACATCATTTCTTGGAAATCATTTGCTTCAACATTGTGATTACCCATGTTAATCCTTTTATCTATTTCTTTTTTGATAAACTCGTAGTCATTGCTTTGAATACTTATAGTTTCATTTAGCAATTGCATTAGTGGTTTCATATTAGGCATTTAATTGGTTTACTTTAGTTAATAATTCCTCTAGCTTTATAATATCTACGGCATCATTACCTATCTTCATGTAGCTATCTCCTTTTTCGTAGTAAGCAGTTAGCAAGTTTGATAAACAAAGCGTGATAGTTTTATTGATGCCAAGAATCTCATCAATCATTTGTTCATACGATATTAACTCATCTTCGTATCCATTAGTGCCTATCGCTTCGTGGCGACCTGTGAATCCATCCTTAAATAATTGGAATACCCACCATCTTGTATCCTCTTGAGGATATGATTCTGTGAATGATTCCTTGTACGTTGGGCATACCCAAATACCATTGCTTTCGCATAGGTCTACTAAAATTCTAAACTTTGTTGCGTCTGTGACTTTTGTTAATTTTCTCACTTGATTTGATTTTATGATTATTAAAAAGATGATTTCATACCCTTGCATACACCATACCCTTGCCTTTGAGATGCCTTAGTTATCCTAACAGCTAACTCCATAGGAAGTATCTGTATGGTATTGCCAGTCTTGTGATTAGTGATAGGCGCACAGCCTACCTTTGCAGTCGTGCTGCAGTTTACACAATAAGAATACCCATACTTAGTTAATCTTAGTATGGGCATATCATTTGCGCATTTGGTACATTTTACCTTGTCCATAGGCTTACTTAGTTTTGATTGTTAATACTATTGTTTTTAATTTCTTCAATTGCGTCATCAATCTCTTCAGTTTGAAACGCTTTAAACTTAGGTTTTCTGTCTCCGTATTTAGCTACGAATTCGTCAAAATCTAATAGGTCTCCGCCTATCATAATGTAAGCTGCCATTTTTTTAAAATTTATTTGGTTAAATAATCAATGTGTGCCTTTGCTCCTTCTATTGTTGCCCATTCCGAGCCATCAATGGATGGTACATACTTATCCCCAATGACATATATCCAATAGCCATTGTGCCAATACTTATCTATTTTTCCCATCTCTTTATTTTTGATTGTGAGTACAGGTCATACTGATAATAGGCTGTAAACGAACCACTAAAGGTTATTAGATATAGATAGAAGAATGCGTGTGTTCCCCAATCCATAAAATAAAAGACAGCCATTATCCCTATCAATGTAAGGATAGAAAAGATGATGCACGATAATAAATTTTTGTTCATTTTCTTTTGATTTTTTTAATTATAAAATATATTGCATAGTACCAAAATAGTATTAGCACTATTAGAAAGATTGAGTCCATTACTATATCCATTACATAAATTTATAAGATGAAAGTAATTTTGTAATTTGGTCATTCATCTTTACATTCTGCCATGCTACTTGTTTAGTGTTGCCTAGTTGAATGTAGGTGTTGACAATCCTTTCATTTGTGTAGATACGTCTACGGATTTTCTTTTCGGTTGAATAGATTTTGCTTGCCATAACTTTGTAAGTTTTTGGTTAATTAAAATAGGTTAACATTAAACAAAATATGCCCACGTTCATACGCAGGCATACCTTGTCCTATCTGTTTTTATGCTGACTTTAGACAGCCTATCTTTACTTATTGTTAATTAAGTATTTCGCTACTAATCCTTCTAGCATCCAAAACTTCCATTGGTTGCCATTATTGTCTTGACGTTTTTTGTCGCCTTCTGTCATGTATGGCGTTAATTGTTTAGCTTCCAATTTAGCTACGTCTGCCATTTTCCACGCCTTGCCATGCTTCTTGTTTAGTGCGTCAAGATGCACCTTGCCATCTACTTTGTAGTCAGCTAACACTTCATTGAAGGATGTACGTCTAGCCTTGTTAATCTTGTTCGCTTCAATCTTTGCGCCTTGCACTAATCCCAATGCGCGCTTGATTTCAATAGGCTTCGCGTCTGCTGACACATAAAGCGTGTCGCCTATCTTGTTAATACTTGCACTTTTTGGTGCGTTTACTACTGAATTTTTTGCACTCTTTGGTGCGTTTTTTACGTTTGCCATTTTTGATAATTTTTTAATTTTTAAAATTAGGTAACATTAAGACAGGGCATAGTTATGCCCCGCCCTCATCTGTCTTTTTATATTGACTTTGAACAATCTAATTTTTTTTTGCTAGCATATTGCTAGGTGCGAATTAGCCCAATGTTTCATCATTAGGGTAAGCGCGCACGTACCCGCTTAAGATTGCTTTTTTTATGCATTACTACTACCTACAAAAACAATCTAAAAATGTTTATAGGATTTCGCCTTTTGTCCCTTTTTAAGGGGTGCGTAGTTTCGTCTAGGGTATTCCCTTTGCCTAGCTTATTGTAGCGTTTCGCGTTTGAATTAGTACCCTTTTGAGGTAGTCCCTAATTTTTGCACTTGCTCCGCGCTTTTTATGTTTGGGAGGTAATTTAAAAAAAACCTCCGTTTGTGTGCGTTTGCCTCTTTGGGCGTGTCAGTGTGGATTGCTCCGCTGACATTGTAAAATTGCAAAATAAAAAAATACTAGCCTAATCTAATTTGTTAAAACTTTGTTAAGAAATTTTCACATATTTTAATATGAACGCGCGTACACGCGCATACGCACGCGTAAGGGAATGATAGTTAAAAAAAAGTTAAGGAGTAAGATATTAACAGAAGTTTAACGAAAAAGGGGTGTATATGTTAAAGGCGTGTTAAAATCCCCAAATTTAGACGTTCTCAAGGTGCGTAAGGGTAAGGGTTCAAAAAGGTACAAAGTGCCTAAAAAGGGCTAAAAAGGGGCAAGGATTGAATTTGCAATTTACCAAATAAATAGGTATATTTTAACATAAATTTAACGAATTTCATACTAAAAAAGTTAGTATTATTTTACTAAAAAAATTAGTAGATTGAGTGTTGAATTTGTAACTAAAAAATTAGTTAGAAAGGTTTTTTGTGCAAAGGGTTTTCAGTGTTTAAACATTGATTAAAAAAATAACATATATAAATAATCAACATATGTATTTAGTGTTTCAACATTATTGTTTAGACATTGATGTTTGAACATTGAGGTACTGGGTCAAATAATTTTAATTTCCCATAGAAAAAAAATATAACATATCATATAGAGACCCTTACGTGTTCACATACCTTACATGGTCACATAGCTCACCTAAATTTCGGGGTAGGGTACAGCCATCACTTTACTTTACAGCCGTTTTAGTAAACTTATAGCTTGACTTATTAGCCCCTGGATATGGTTCTTAATATCCTCTGGATATTGTTCTTAATATATATAAGAAGGAAAGGCTATAACAGATTGGTTATCAATATGTGTAAAACATATATTTGTTTTTAAAAACAAGAAACTATACTTTTACAGTATAAACCAATGAAATTATGAGAGAGAATTCAGCTTATATGGAGAACCCATTTAAGATAGAAGGTATAGTAGAAATAAGCTATACGCCCAAAGGTAATGAAAATATAGTTATAGACCCTGAGTCTGGTGAGATGTACACTATGAGGAAGTTACCTAAGAACCACCAAAATCAAAAACATGACCCACTCACTTACACCAAGTACTTTCAAGGCTCGTGTAGCCGTATAATGGAATTACCTACCCCCTCACTAAAAATGTTCATATATGCCATGGATAGGCTAAAGCCTCTACAGGAGACCGTATTCCTTCATTCGGATGACTGTATGGTGGTATGTGGGTTTAAGTCTGTTACAAGCTATAGAGAGGGTATAAGGGGTCTAATAGAGCAAAAGATAATAGCTAGAAAGATAGGCTCTAATATGGAGTACTGGATTAACCCAAATGTTTTATTCAATGGAAATAGGCTAAGGAATTTATAACTAATTTTGAGCCATGAAGTACGATATCCCCGAAGAATACAGACCTTTCATATCATCAGTAAAAAGACAGTGTAAAAAATATGGGATAGAGTTAGTTCTATCGCCTTCTAATAATGTTGTACTAACGGACGACTTCTCCCAAAATTGTAGTGGGTATTTCTGCGAGACAGACAAGGCACTTGTCGTTGCTTGTGGCAGACCATTTAAAGAATGGTTTGAAATTCTAGTACACGAGTTCTGTCATATGGAGCAATGGAAGTCCGATAAAAGGTGGAATGATTGGAATGATAATACAGGAAAGACATGGGACTGGCTTGCAGGAAACATTATGCTAAATAAGACTCAGGTATTAAGTATGCTTGATGGTATGGTTGAGCTAGAGAAAGACTGCGAGATGAGGGCTGTTGAGAAGATAAAGATGTGGGGTCTGCCTATAAATAAAACTAGATACATCAAGAAGGCTAACCTATACCTATACAGCTACTATATGCTGCCTGTCCTTAAGAGATTCCCTACAGGTATATACAATGACAAGACTCTAACGGATATGTCTCCTAAAGGCTTTAAAAAGTCATATAGAGATGTGCCTAAAGATATGGCTGATTATATCATATCAAACTATTCTAAGAAATAACTACTTTTGTACAATGAAAAAAATAATTGAATTCTTTAAAAATCTGTTTGGTAAGAAGTGGGAATATGTTCCTACCGACTACGTAAAACAAACTAGCTTAACTCCAGAAGAAAAAGCGGAAGTTGAGAGAATAGCAGAAAGCACAATCAAGGCACTTGATGAAGTTAAGAAGCCTAAAAAGAAAAGTGCTCTTAAAAAAATGGAAACTAAAAAACCAGCCACTAAAACAACTAAAAAGAAAAAATAATATGCAACAAATTCCAAAGAAAAAAAGAGTAGGCGAAATGGGCAGACCTGATAATAAAGCAGCTTTTGATAAAGCTATGCAAGAAGAGTTTATGTCTAGAAAAAAAGGTGCTGTTGGTACTTTAAAGCCAGAAACAAAAAAAGAAGCTGAAGCTAGAGAAATGGGTAAAAGCAAAGAATACCCTGTTAAGCCGACAATTAACGACCCAAGAAAGCCTCGTTTAATAAATGCTATTGATAGAGCTAAAATAAAATCTTCTCTTGATAAATCTAAGAGTAAGTTAAAAAACATGTACTAATATGGATTTAACTAGAATACAACAAATCATTAGCAATAAAAAGGCTAAACAAGAGCCAACTCCTAAATCTAAAAAAGTAAAAGGAACAGGCCTTTCTGTTTATGGAGGTGGTGTAGAAAAAACTCCTACAGGTAGAAGTAACGCCTTTACTGAATCTGGACTTAAAGAAGAAACATTGCTTGATTATGCAAGTAGATATAATTTCCCTACTACGTCAAATAAAGATTTTCAGAAAGCTCAAATAGCATATTTGGAATCAACTCCAGAGGGTAAAAAGGTTATTCAAAATATGATGGACAAGTATGGTATGCCAAAAGCAGGTACGCTTGCAGATGGTATATTAGGTGCTAGAACCTTTGAAATTATGAATGCAGTAGAAAACACTACACCTAAAGAAGAGCCAAAGCCAAAAGAAAAACCTAAGCAAGAAGCTCCTCCAAAACAAGAAGACAAAAAGACTGAATATAGTTTTACATGGAGAGATGATAATAAAGAGGGTGGTCAGGATACTTACTATTTTAAAGACAAGGCTTCTTATGATGAGGCATTAAAAAAACAAATGTTTAAGAACAGAGGTTTTATACGTTCTACTAAAACAGGACAAGGTTCAAGAGAAAGAGGAGCAAGTGCTCTATTTATAAACAACCCATTTATTAATACAAATAAATAAAATGGCAAAGCTTAAATCAGCTGGAGGTAGCGTAAAAATTTCTTTTGGTAAGCGCAAAACAGGTGCTGCTAAAAAAACTTATAATAAACACGTGGGTAAGCCAAAAACTTACCGCGGCCAAGGAAGATAATATGAAAGTAAATAAACTAGGAGTAAAAAACAGCTTAGTAAATAACATTAACGCTAAGAAAAAGGCTGGAACATCTAAGCCTAAAAGTAAATCAACTGTGTCTGCTAAAGACTTTAAAAAATTAAAGACAGGGAAATGGTAGAATATAGAGGAGAAAAATTTGCTGGGTACAATAAACCTAAAAATGCTACCGACGGAACGCACAAAAAGGTTGTACTTGCTAAAGAAGGCGATAAAGTTCGTATCGTAAGATTTGGCGCTAAAGGCTACTCCTCTAATTATTCTGCTGAAGCAAGAAAAAACTATAGAAGCCGTCATGCAAAATCTGCAAATGCATCTAAATTAACTGCAGGATGGTGGGCTTATCATCATCTATGGTCTAAAAGTTCTCAAGTATACCGCTCTGGTAGAACATCTGGAAAAGGAGAACGATTTAAATAGGATACAAATACGAATATCTGCGTATATTTGCGAATAACCAAAGCAAATGAAAGAACTGTACAACAAAATTAGGCCTGTTGGCAATCGCGTCATAGTATTAGTTGACGTTGATGAAAAAGAAACACACTCATTTACAAAAGAAGACGGAACTAAAGGGCAACTTTACATGGCTAACGAGTATTCATGGGATAGCCGTGTCACTAATTTTACCCAAGGAGTCTTATTAACTGATTACAAAAACTTAAAAGCAGGAACACATGTACTGGCACACCACAATAGCATGCGTGAGGAGTCTGAACTTACAGATAAACGTATCCCACACGGTTACAAACTCTTTTCTGTTGAAGGGATATTCGTATACTTTGGCGTAATTGAAGGAAAATTAATCCCAATAGACGGATTTATGCTCGCAGAAAGGATATATGTAGAGCAGTCTAGCGTATTTGAGGCGGAAAAAGTAAAAATACCCAACAAATTAAGAATTTTAGCGAAGCCTGACTCAATAACTGACTTTGAAGTAGGTGATATTGCTATAACATACATACATTCTGACTATGAGATGACTCATAACGTCAATGGTGTTGTTGAAACTGCAATAAGACTTAGGTATTCCGATTGTTTAGCAAAAGAAACTGTATGAACGATAAAGAAAAAATAAAAATATACGAACAAGATGGTATCGTAGGTGCTTACTACGCTTTGAATAGAAAGCTTAATGAGATTACAACCATGCTTAATAAGACTGATTTATCTCAAATAGAACTATCTGATAAAAATGATGGCACTATGGAAAGAGTTATGAAGTTTTTTAATAGCGTAGGCGATATCAACGACGTAATGAAGAAATTAAAGCTTGATAATGCCCTTACTGGAGATGAAGAAAAGGATAAGGCTAGAACAAAACCTTTAATTGAACAATTAGTACGATGAACGTAGCCTATATCACAAAGGACTCATCTAAAGAAGAGATATATGAAGCTTATATAGAGTCTCAGAAAAGGCTCAAGGCTACAGTATTCCATAAGAAAGAGATACAAGATAAGGTAGCTGAAGTTAGAAAAGAAAAGAATAAGAAGTATAATGAGCTTAGATATCAAGTTCTTAAAAGAGACCAAAAGATATTTAGACTAAACCAGCATATAATGAACCTGCAAAGGTTTGCTGTTAATGAAAGGTCAAAGGCTAAGAAGAAAGGAATACAAGAAGGTAGAGATAGAATTAGAGTAAAAGACTATTCTGTTATAAAGATGTATGAATTCTTGATTCAAACAGAGCAAGTGTCAAATATACTAGGAATGAAATTGAGTTACTGCGCTTTTATACTATGGGCAGGTAGATACAATTTCTTTACTATTAAGGACTTTAAAAGGGATATACCTAAAACTTTAGTTACATATCATAATATGATAACCTACTTTACTAAAAAGAATATGATTGTAGGAATAAGGAATGAGCAGGGATTAAGACAATACGCTTTAACAGGAACAGGAGTTGATATGTTCAATAAAATAGATAAGTTTACCAAAAAACACTTTAATGAATAATATAGTAGAAGTATATGGTATAAAATATAAGCTACCTGAAATGCCAAAAAGTTCTCTAATAGAAAACTTTGAGTTGGATAAGGAAGACCAAAAGTTCTACAAAATAGAAATACCTGATTATTTTGATGAGCTTGAATTTGATGAAGATGGCAATCCCATATACTCTGACGAGCAAAAGGATTTTGTCATACAAGAATGGAATAGGATTAATAAAGGGTACTGGTTTTACAATGACGGAGAGGCAACCTATATTACAGGGTTGCATTATTTTTATTTAAACTATTGGACGCTAGAGGATGGGGCTAACCCAGACTATAGAGATGTAGATAGAAGATACTTTTATTTCCAAGAATATGCAGAAGAATTACCATACTGTTTTGGTATAGTAAGGATTAAGAAACGTCGTGAGGGTGCTACATCACAAGCTACTGCTTATCTAGTATGGAAGTCAATAACTAAACGTAAGTCATTCTGTGGCATTATATCAAAGACAGGAAAGGATGCTAGTGATGCATTCGTATATATGGTAATGAATGGATATCGTAATTTACCGATATTCCTAAAACCTAGAGCAGAAGATGAAGAGACTAAAACAGAACTTGTATTTAAGAAAAAGAAAGATAAAAAGAAGGCTAAGAGCAGGGAGAAGGGAAAGATATTTGATGATGACATTGGTCTTGAGTCAAAGATTAATTTCAAAAACACTGCCCTTAACTCGTACGATTCTGGGCGTGTTACTGCGCTACTAATGGATGAAGCTGGTAAGTGGCCTAAAGATGTATCTGTTAACCAATACTGGCCTATCGTTAAAAAGACAATGGGTCGTGGTGCTATTAAGGTAGGATTCTGTCTAATACCATCTACTGCCAATGATGCCAAGTCTGGAGGTGAGCCGTATAAAAATCTTTATGACTCGTCTAACCATTTTGAAACACCAATGACGGCATCAGGGCTATATAGATATTTCTGCCCTGCTTATGATGGATATGAAGGATTTATAGATGAATATGGCAAATCTATTATAGATGCACCTACTGATAGGCAAAAGAAGTTTATATACGAGAAGTTTGGAATTAAGATTGAAATGGGTAGCAAGGAATACCTTATTAACCAAAGAAAGCTAATTACAGACAAACAACAGCTATCGGAAGAGGTTCGTATGAATCCATTTGATGAGAATGAGGCTTTCATGATTGACTCTAAGAAATGCTACTTTAATGCTGAAAAGATATACAATCAGATAGATTTCCTTAAAGAAGAGAAAGTGCCAATGAGAAGAGTAAGGCTTTTCTGGAAAGACAATAGAACTGTAGATTGGGCGGATGATAAAGAGGGCAGCTGGCTTATACATAAATTCCCTCCTGATGACCTAAAGAACAAGTCTGTTGAGGTAAATGGCGTTAAGATTCCAGCAAACAACCATATCTACTCTAGCGGTATTGACCCATTTAAGTCTTCTGTTATTAGTGGTAAGGGTTCTATGGGGACTTGTTATATATTTGAAATGCTTAATATGAAAGACCCTGATAATACAGGGATGCCTATTGCCGAATATGTCGGCAGACCCAGGCTTAAGAGTTTATTTCATGATGAGATGCTTAAAGCTTCTGTATTCTACGGATATAAGGCTTGTTATGAGAATGACGTAGGTGATGACTTTGTGGACTATTTTCAGAATAAAGGATTTAAGGGATACCTTTTAAGGACACCTCAAGTAGCTGTAGATAGGCACAAAAGGAGGCAGGGTAATGTAAAATATGGAGTTGCATCTGGAGATGCTTTTGCTTTAGCTAGACAGCTAGACACTTGCATATCTTATATTGAAAGCCATTGCGAAAAAATATACTTCTATGATTTATTAGAAGAGTTGCTGGCATATGACCATGAGCATCGTACCCCATTTGACCGAACTGTAGCTTTTATGATTAGTCTACTTTCTGGCGTATCTTTGGAAAGTGACAAGCCTCAACAAAAGCTAGTTTCATTACCTTTAAAAACATACAAGATTAACATGTAATGTAATTTTGTACTTTTGCTATAATTATGAGTGATAATAACGCAACAACAAAAGAGATATTGAATTTCCACCTTGGTAATTCAAGTCTTAAAAGAGAAAAAGAAGAGGGATTAAAGATATCCAAATTCTTGCAAAAAGCTTACAATAGCGGATACTTCTCTGCACGTAATAAAAAGTTTGAGAAAAATAGAAAGTTCTCTAGAGGAAAACAGCCAATGGCTGAATTTCTTGACTTACTTAATGTAGATGGTAAAGAGGCGTTTGTCAATCTAGACATGAAAGCTCCTGCTATTGCTCCTAAGTTTATGCAGGTTATTATTGGTGGATTCATGAAAAGGGAAGAAAAGGTAAAGGCAAGTGCTGTTGACCCTGTATCTACTGAAAGAAAAGTATACGATAAAGAAGAGGCTGAATTTAGAATGAAGTATGGCAAAGAAGTAGAAGCCATGGAAGAACAGGTTGGAGTTAGATTAATGGCAAAAGGGCAATATACACCAGAAAACTACGAAGAATTAGAATTATACTTTGGATTAGAATATCAACTTCCTGAAGAAGTTTTATTTGAAAAAGGATGTGATTATGTATTTCATGAGAACGGATGGCCTGTTATTAAGCGTAAGCTTTTAGAAGATATAGCTGAAACAGGTATAGGTGCTACAAAAGTTAGCACTGGCGTGAATGGTAAAATAGATATAAGAAGAGTTGTTCCAGAGAATAGTTTTTATGGATTTTCTCAGTATGACGACTTCCGTGATGTATCTTTTATAGGAGAGGTTTTGTCTATGAAGATAATAGACATTAGAAATAACTACCCTAATCTACCAGAAGATAAATTATTCTTATTAGCTAAAAATGCAAAGCAATACAATCAGTCTGTTAAATGGGACGATAGATTTAGATATTCTATTGATAGACCATATGACGATTGGACTGTAGATGTTTTAGACTATGAAATCAAGACTATTGATAGCATGGTTTACCAAGCTAAAACTAATAAATACGGCAATCTAATTGCTGTAGATAAAAAAGATAAGGCATACCAAGTAAATGGAGATAACAAAGAAGCTATATCAAAAGATATGTATGTTATCTATAGAGGCGTATATGTATTGAATACAGACGTAATGCTTGAATGGGGCCCTGCTAAGAATATGATTAAGCCATCTACTATAAAAGAGATGTCTGATGCATACTTTAGCTATAGCGTATATATGCACGAGAATCTTGATTTAGAGAATATGGCTATCCCTGAAAGAATGGAGACTTCTATTCGTCAGATGACATTAGCTCACTTGAAGATTCAGCAATTAATTGCAAAACTTAGACCTTCTGGTTTAATTATAGATATTGATTCTTTATCAGATATTAATATTGGTCAAGCAAAAGCATTAACTCCACTTGAGTTACAAGCTGTTTACGACCAAACTGGTAACATTTATTATAAGAGAAGAACTGAAGATGGAGACCAAATGAATGGTGTTCCTATTCAAGAAGCTCCTAATTCTGGTTCTGTAAGTCAGATTCAACAATTGATAATGGTTTATAATCATTATCTAGAAAGACTTCGTGACGAGATTGGCGTAAATGAATATAGAGAAGGTTCTGGAGTAAATCCAAAATTGGGACTAGGTGTTCAACAATCTCAAATACAAGCGTCTAACAATGCTACAGATTTTATATATGATGCTTACTTGAACATATATCAGCAAACTGCATTTAAGATTTCATTGTTACTTTATGATTCTGTATTATACGGAGGTAAGCAATATTCAGAATATCTTGGAGCTAATGCTGTAGATGGCAAAAAATTTGATGTAATGATTGAAGTATTGCCTGATGATAAAGAAAGGCAATTTGTAGAACAAATGATTCAAACTGCTTTATCTGCAGGTGTTATTGACTTTGAAGATGCATTTAGAGTAAGAAGCATCAAGAATGTTAAACTTGCTGAAATGTATTTAGCTAAGGCTAAAAAGAATAAGGAAAAATCTGAAATGGAAAAAGCTAGAGCTAATTCTGAAATGAATGCCCAATCACAGCAACAATCTTTACAGATGAAAGCCCAAATGGATGCTCAATTAGCTGAACTAGAAACTCAATCAAAAGTTACTATTGCAAGTACTGAACTTGAAATGAAAAAATATATTCAACAACAAGCTTTCATTCATTCAGCTTTGCTTAAGTCTTTTGAACTAGGAAGACCATTGACTCCAGAATTACAGATGCTTGTTAGCGAGTTCTTTAATGAAAAGCAGCAAGAAGCTATGCAAAAACAAGCTATGCAAGAGCAACAAATGATGCAACAACAAATGCAACAAGAACAAGGCGAGCAAGAGCAATATATTGAAGAAGAAGGAGTTGAAAATGAAGAAATGGATAATGAAGCACAATAATTTATATATTTGCATAATATAAACCAAACCAAAATGACAGAGCAAGAAATCAATCCGTTTGATGTATCAAGTTACTCAACAGAAACTGTAGCATCAACCGAAACAACAAATGAGGAAATTCAGACAGAAACAACAGCTACAGAAACTACTGAAGCTACAGAAACTACTGAATCAACTCAAACACCTAATACTACTGAAGCTACTGAATCAACACCAGTTACTACAGAAAACGAGGTAAGTGAAACATCAGAACCATCAAAAATTAGTTTTGAATGGGAAAATGAAGTAGCAAAAGAGATATATGAAAACTTAACTAATGGTAACATTAGTGATGTAGCAGATATCTTATATGAACAAAAAGTTCTTTCTGAGCTAGATAAAATGAATGATTCTGATGTATTAAAGCTTAAAATAGCTTATGACTACCCAGATTTAAGCCCAGAAGAAATTGAAGAAGAGTTTGCTTCTAAGTATTTAGTTGATAAAGATTTTGATGAATCTTTAATGACTGATAGCGAAATTGCTGCTAAAAACAAGCAAATTGAGAAGCAAGAAAAAGCGATTGCAAGAGAGTTGAAGAAGGCTGTGGGTGAAGCGAAAGACTACTTGCAAACATTAAAACAGGACATTAGCTTTCCAGATATCTTGAGTCAATTTCAAGAACAGTCTCAGTCTACCGTTAATGCGGAAGATATTGTGAGTCAGTATTTGAAATCTCAAGAAGAAGAACAATCAAAGGTCTATCAACAATCTAGAGAAATGTATGAAAATAGCATTTCAGATGGATTGAAAAATTTTGAAGGGTTTAACGTCAATTACAAAGACGAGGAAGTCCAGTTTGACGGCAAATACTCTCTGTCAGCAGAAGAGAAATTGCAACTTCAGAATGATTTGAAAGATTTTGACTTAGAGTCTTTTTATGGGCCTCGCTACTACAAGGATGGTAAGTACGATACCAAGCAATTAGCAGAAGACGTCTACTTCTTACAAAACAGAGATAAGATTGTTAATTCTATGGTTACCCAAGCGGTAAGCAAAGCAAAGGCAGACTTATTAAAGGGGATGAAAAATATTGATTACAGTAATACGCCTAGGACGGCTGCTGTTTCTAATACAAGTGATTTTGATAGCATGGTAAGCAAAATGTTTAGTTTATAACAATTTTAATAAAAGGATAAAAACATTTAATTATGCCAGCTCCATTACAACCAGGTAGCGTACAACCTACCAGCGGACAAGTTACACGTCAATTCGTGTCTGATTTGTCTATTTTAAAACCTCAATACTACGATAAGTTTATTGAGAAGTATGGCTCTCAAAACTACACTCAATTACTTGAGGCGTTAGGAATGAAAGCTACAGTTCCTTCAAGAGAATTCTTCCACTTTGAATCTCGTGGTAAATTACATTCTGCTGTACAGTTAAACGGTGGCGCTTTAGCTTCTGTTGCTGCTGGTGCTGCTGTTGATGTAGTAATCGCTGATGCATTCGTAAACGGTGGTAAATCTCCATTACGTGTTGGTGAAGTTGTTGAGAATGCTGCAACTGGCGTTCAGTACAAAATCACTGCTGTTGCTTCTGCTACTGCTTGCACAATCAAGCCTTTAAGCGCTGCAATTGACGCAAACGTAGATTTAGGTGCTGACTCTACTGCTCACTTGTTATTCCGTGGTATCACAGAAGCTGGTGAAGCATCTAGCAAATTCAACACTTTAACAGGTTTGACTGAAAAGAAAACTTTCTACACAACTGAAATCCGTGAAGATTTCTCTATCACTGACCGTGCTAAGATTGAAGAATTGTATTTCAATGTAGATGGCCAAGCTTACTATACCTACAAAGGTTTAGATGAAGCTGTTCGTCGTTTCATGAACAACAAAGAATTCAAGTTAATGTTTGGTAAGCCTACAGATAACATCACTGGAACAGTTGGTGCTACAGGTTTAGTTCCTCAAATTGAGGCTGGTGGTCAAACTTATCAGTGGAATGCTTCTTCTAGCGGTTTCACAATTGATGATTTCCATGCTTTAGCTCGTTTAGCTGACTTCAATGGTGGTGCTCAAGAGTATCACTTCTTGATGGATTCTTACTTAAGAACTGTAGTTGATGACGCTTTATTCACTAAGTACCAAAATGGTGCTATTGTTTGGGCTAATGCAGGTGGTTCTCAAGAATTAGCTGTTAAATACGGTTTTGATTCATTGAAGATTGACGGTACAACTTTCCACTTGAAGAAGTACTTACCATTCAATGCTGAAGCTGTATACGGTGTTGCTCCAACAACTGAGTACTACAAGAACAGCGGTATCTTAATCCCAATGAAAGAGGGAAGAGATGCAGCAAACGGAGATAAGATTCCTTCTTTACGTATCGTTACTAACGAAGTAGAGGCTGGAAAAGATGTTAAAGTTTGGGAAACTGGTGCATTAGCTAAAGTTCCAACTTCTGACAAGATGGAATTGAATGTACACCACATGGCATACTGCGGTATCCAAGTGTTTGGTGCAAACCAATACATCTCAGTTAAGAGCTAATTTTAACAAGATACATATAGGAAACCCTGCCAGTAATGGTGGGGTTTTCTTTTTTACCTATATTTGCATAACACAAAATAACCATTATGGCAAAAGCAATTAAAAAGCAAACAATTGACGCTGAAGGCAATATCATTGATGTAGAGCCAACAGCAACACAAATTAGCGAAGTAGTTGACATCGTAGTTGATGCTCCTAAAAAGCAAGCTAAGAAACCAGACTTTTACGTATTTCAATTAATTCAAACTTTCTATGTAACTACTCCAGGTAAGTTGCCTTACCCTGAGAATTATTTGATTAAGAATGAAGACATTATTTTTGATGAAGAAACAGGTACAGAAAGAAATATTAGATACTTGGAAGGAGTTTCTAGTATATGGGTTGAAGACCAAGAGCATCTGTCTGAACAAAAGCAACGTCAAAGACCTGATGTAAGATTTGTAAATGGATACTTAAGGGTTCCATCAAACAAGCCTTCATTATTGGAGTTCTTGAAAAAGAGCAACATGAATGTTGATGTAAAGAACAGAATGGCAGGAAGCAAGCCTTTGTATAAAATGCTAGACTTCCAAGCTGAAGAATCAAAGAATATGGAAAAGGCAGAGATTCGTATGGATGCTATGAGAATAGCAATGGATGCTCCTTTAGATATGATGATTCCTCATGCTAAGTACTTAGGAGTTAAATTCGTAAATGCTCAGAATGTAGAAAGAGGTGAAAAGGCTATTAGATTTGATTATCTAAATATTGCCGACAAGAACCCTGATATGTTCATTAAGACATACAATAACCCATTAGTTAAGATTCAGTACGTAGTACAAAAAGCTATGGCTAGTGGACTTATTGATACCAGCTCTGTAAAAGGGCAAGCTATCTGGGGAGATAGTAAATCATATATTGCACAAATACCTGACGGTAAAGAGCCGTTACAGTTTTTGGCTGAATTTTGCTTGACTGATAAAGGAAAAGAATTCTACTCTCAGATTAAGCATATAATCAATAATTAAGTCGCTTTGTGTTATATGGTTTCATTGGTTACGCCCTGCCGTTCTCGGTGGGGCTTTTTTTGTTTATATTTGCATTATGACTATAGATGAAGCATACAAAATAGTATCGTACTTGGTAGATAAATATCAAGGTACATATATCGCACCAGACGATTTCAATATGATAATCAATATGGCTCAAAACCAATATATTGAATCTATCGTTGATGGTACTGGTAATATAAACAGTAATAACAGAAAAAGTCCTGCTGGATTAATGGTAAATTCTTCAGTATCTGATAGGCTTTCTAAGTTTTATACAGAGGTGAATTTAAGTGCTACTTTAGGAATAGTTACAAAGCCATCAGCTGCATGGGCTATAACTTCAGTAAGAACAACTGCAAATAGACCTGTTAAAAAAGTATTTGATGATAATTTAGCTACTCATTTAACTAATCCAATAGATGCACCAACAGCCGCAGACCCAGTGTATATGGAAGTTGGAAGTACATTAAAACTATTTCCATTAGTAAATAATAGCGTAATATTAGGATACATAAGAACTCCAAATAAAATGGTATGGGCTTATTATGATGACTTAGTTCATTTACCTCAAGGCGCTACACTTCCTACAGGTAAAACACTTATACCTTCTACTGGCTCTGTAAATCCAGAGTGGGGAGAAGCAGATATGAATGAAATTATTTATATAGCAGTTGGTTTAATAGGTATTAATTTAAAAGATGTAGATTTAGTTAGAGCTTCTCAAACAATTAAAAATGAAGGTCAATAATGACTAGAAAAGTACTGATAGAACAAATAAGACGTATGTTGTATGGCGGAGTGCCTACTGACGACGCAAATATTACAGAGAAAGAAATTAATCTGTATATCAATGAGGCATTGGCTTATATGGCTAAAGTAAACTATACAGATTCAATTAAACTTGATGGTATAGAAACTGTTAGTGATGTATTCTATTTGACATTTAAAAATCTTGCTATAACAAGAGATAATGATACAGGATATTATTCATTAGACCTACCTCAAGTTCCACTTGGATTAGCTAGAGGATATGGTATATCTACTGTAACATTCCCAACATCAACAGGTCTTGCTAAATCACCAATACCTATTTCTGTTAGAGAGTTAGATTATATGGATAGCTTAAAACAGCCTCCTAGTAAAATATTCTATTGGGCAGAAGGTAAAAAACTATGGTTTAAAAGCTATACAAATTTAGTTGGAAGATTGGCTATAGTAAGAATGGTTAGCACGGAAAGTTCAGATATGGATGCAGAATTAAATGTTCCGCAAGAATATATAACAGATATTATTAATCTTGTAATGGGTCAATTAAGACCAAGAAAAGCAACTCCTCAAGATTCAACAAATGATGGCTTAGATAAATTATAATTAATATGGCAAAGGATACTGCAAAATGGGTTGGATTATCAGAGGTAATATATCAGTATATAGACCAAGCTAGGCTTTCTAATTCAGACTATAGAAGACTATGGACTATTGGAGTTAGAGGTGTAGAAGAAATGGGTATGGATGTATATGGAACTACTAAAACTGTTAAATTAGTAGTAAATGCAAATAAGACAGTAACTCTGCCTTCTGATTATGTAGGATTTTCTAAAGTTGGTATTTTTAACCAAAAGGGTGAAGTATCTACTTTAAGAAGAAATAAAAATTTAAGTTCTTATAAAATAAATCAAACAGATAGATTAACAAGCAATACTGACAACAGCACAGGAAATACATATAGACTTCAAGATTTAGCTTTTGTAAATTATTTTGATGGAGCTAGATATGTAAATATATTTGGTACAGGTTCTGTTTTAAATGCGGCTGGAGAGTTTGATGTAGATGAAGAACAAGGACTTATATATTTAGATAATGAATATGGGTATGATTATGTAGTATTAGAATATTTATCATCTCCAGCAGATGATGTTGACTATAAAATTCCTGTTCAGATTAGAGAAGCTGTTTTAGCTTTTATAGCTTGGAAGGATATAGAGCATTTACCATTGGGTAGAAGAGCTAGCCTTGGTGATAAACAACTTAGAAGAAAAGAATACTATAATCAAAAAAGAAATGCCAACCTACGTGAAAACCCTGTTATGCTATGGGATGCAAATGAGGTAATAAGAATGGGAAGCAAACTTGTAGCTAAATCATAATATGAGATTTGAGAAAAAGACATTTAGCGGTGTCATGAATCTTGATGACCCAAGAGACACTTTTCCTTCTTCTCATCATAAGGAAGCAAGGAATGGTGTATTTAGAGGTAATAGAGGTCTTATTAAATTTCAGGCAATAAGAGGTAATACAAAGATTACTAACAGTAATTTAAAAACAAACGACAGACCTTAAAATGGGCAAAGAAATAAAAACATTAGATGGTGTCATGAATCTTGACGATTCTAATGATGTCTTACCATTAAATAATCATAGAGAAGCTAGAAATGGTGTATTTAAGGGGAATGCCCCTGAAATGCATTTTACGGCCATTAGAGGCAATGTAAAGGTTAATAATACATCTTTAGCAATCAATGACTGTAAGTTGTCAGGAAGCGCCTTATTTACCCCAAATTGCTCATTAGAAGGGACTGCTGTTTATGTGCCTAAGTGTGAATTAGCTGGGGGTGCTGTTTGGATACCAGACCCTATTACTATGACAACTACAGTTAGCTGTACTGCATACATAGGAAGTGGAAAGATAGTGGTTTCAAATTTTGCTGGAGGTTGGGGTACTTTTAGTTTTATAGCTATAAGTGCGGTATCTGCAGCAGATGCATTGGCTAGACTAGATTCGTCTGGAACTAGATTTGCATTGACTGCTTCATCTTATACTTTTCAAAATTTAAATAATGCTACATACTATATAGCTATAATGGATACGGGAGGGTTAAAGGGTAGTACTTCTGCTACTGTTGCTTGTCTTCCAGAGCCTGTAAACTGTGTGTTGAATCATGTTTGTGATGAATTTACTGGTCAATCAACTATAAGAGCTAATACTTTTACTGGAGGTGGAGGAACTTTTCAAATAACTAATACAGTTTATACTACAGCAGCAGCTGCATTAGCTGGTACATTTGTAGATGTAACTACTCCTACTGTTGAATATCCTAATATAGTAGATGGAACATATTATATAGGTTTAAGGGACAAGGCTAATACTACAAATAAAGTAGCTGTTTCTATAGTTTCAGATTGCGTTTTAGCTGGAGATTGCTCTTGCTTTACTGTTACAAATACAACTGCAAATAGATTAGATGTTACATTCTTTGCATGTAACGGTTCTCCTTCTTCAAGAGTTGTTGAAGCTAATTCTCCTGAATATATTTGTGTAGCTGGTGGTACTACTCCTCCAGCTGTTACTGGATTAGATATATCAAGATGTAGCCCTGTTGTTCCTTGTACTACAAATACAACTTGTTTTCAATGTGGAGACACTACACCTGTATGGGTAGACCAAAACTATAATACCTGTATAGATTGTGTTACTTACGACGTATATAAGGATATTAATCCTAACTCAACAAGCTATAATAAGTATAAAGTAAATGGAGTAATAGATACAATACAGCCTGCATCTGGCGATTGTATTACAACAGCTGACTATAGTGGTACAAGTATTGGTACTTATTATGTTTGTGTTGGAGGACAAATTAACGAATATGCTATACATCAAAATAGTAATCCATGCTTTACTGGTAATCAATATAGTAGAGGCCCAAATGGCACTATTACATATGCCACTAATCCAGTAAATGAATATCCAGATGACGATAGGATATTAGTTAGTCAGGAATTTAATTATTGTTATAATTGTGTAACGTATTTAGTTTATAGAGATAAAAATGCATGTTCTCCTACTTGGAATGAATACTTTATAAATAATACGATTAGTTTAGGACAAACAGCTCCTCCTGCTGGCGATTGTAATACAACTGCTGCTTGGACAAGCCAGGCATATAATACATGCTCGTCTTGTACAAATTATCTAGTATATAGAGATACCAATCCTTGTAGTCCTACTTACAATAATTATAGAGTAAATGATGTAAATGTAGGAAATACCGCTCCTCCTAATGGGAATTGTGTTACTACGCCTACACTAACAGCTCAAAATTATAATACTTGTTATCAGTGTGCTAATTATGCTGTGTTTAGAGATACTAACCCTTGTTCTGCAACCTTTAATAATTATGTATTAAATCAACCTCCTAGTGCTACATACATAAACGTAGGTAATACAGCTCCTTCCAATGGTAACTGTGTAACAACTGCAAACTGGCAAAATGAAGGAGCTAGGGTTTGTATAGATTGTACATCATATCAACCTCAAAGAGATGTAAATCCATGCTCTTCTACTTATAATACTACCAGAAATGTAGATGGAGTTTATGGAGCTGCTCCATGTAATACAACAACTCCTAGCTATACAAGTCCTGCTGGGACTTATCATTATTGTTCAGCTGGTACTGTTTATGAAGCTCCAGTAATGGCTAATACAAATCCTTGTTATAGTAGTATGAATACTGCACAATTTAGGGTTGATTTAGGTGGAGGTAATTATTTATATTATGGGACTGGAGCTAATCCTGCAAATTCATATCCAAGTACGACTGCTAACTGGATAAATATGCTTCCAATAGAAGACTACTACGAATGTGTTGGTAATGTAAGATATTATAGACAAATGGATATAAATCAATGTTCTCCAACAGCTGGTCAAACTAGGCTAGGAGCTCAAGATGGTATTGTTGCTGGATATTGTGGTTATAACCCAGTCACTTGTACATCTTATGATATTTACAATTCAGATGCCAATTATGATATTTATATATCTTACGAGCAATGCGGTGGCTCAACGGTTTATGATTCAGTAGGGCCTGGCATGACTATGAATGTATGTGCGGTAGCAGATACAGTAAATGGAGGTGGTGGTTCTGTTACCAATGTAGGAAGTTGTAGCTCTTAAATTCGTATCTTTGAACCATAAAATTGAATTTCAATGCCTCAAACAGTAGACGTAACGCTTTCAACAAAAGGCTTAGATACAGGAAACTTTACATTAACAGCTTTAGACACCGCTGGAACAGTTGTTTCTGGCTGGACTAAAACAGGTGTTTCATTCACAGTTGGTACTGCTATCAGATATACTGATGTGCCTGATACAGCCTTCCAAATTAAAGTTCAGTCAAGCACTACATATTGTACAAATTCTATTACACTAAGATTCAAAACATAATAAATGCCGTCTACAAATCAATGTATAGGTTCTCATTACGACGAGTTAAAGCAGAGGGTATTTTACTTTAACTATAACTCAGCTGGTTATCATGGTATATATTCTTATGATGTTAAGGCAAATACCATAGCTCCATTATTGATATCATTTGTTGATAGCCAAGAAGATATATTTGGCTTTGACCCTAAGTTCCCTATCGCATCTGTTAATATACTTTATAGAACAGAAGAAGAAGGTGATGTACTTCACTGGACTGATAGGAATCAAAGACCTATGAAGCTTAATATAAAAGAAGCTACAGTATCAGGTAAAACTTATGGTACAAATTGGAAAAAAGATTATTTAACTGTTGCTAGGAAGATGCCTACAAAAGCACCAATATGCCAATATGGTGACAGCCCAGATACTCAAAATAATCTTAGAAGTAAGTTATTCCAATTTAGTTATAGATGGGTATACAAGGATAATACTAAGTCTACATGGAGTCCGTGGAGTAAAGTCTTTGCACCATTTAATATTACTGACTTAAACTTAGACTCAGACTCAACTAAAAATAACGTAATAACCGTATTGTATAATACAGGGCCTATAGATTGCTATAGAATAGAAGTATCTGTAAGAGAAAGTATTGCTACTGGATTTTCAGATAGGATGATAGTTACTGTATTAGACAAAGAAAGATTGGCAATGCCAAGTAATGCTGATAGAGTCTATGAATTTTTTAATGATGGAGCATATCCGTTTTCAAGTATTAATGAAAGTGTTCAATTATTTGATTATGTTCCTAAAAAAGCTAATACGCAAGAATTACTTAATGGAAATATATTAGCATATGGAGGAATATTAGAAGGGAATACTTTTGACAATCCTGTTTCTGTTACAATAACAGCTAGCGAAGAAGAGCCTTCTTCTAGTACTGCTTTATTAAGTGTTACATCTCAGGATGTTGGTAGGAACTGGAGATTTATATTTAGCGGTGTTCCTGCAGTTGGAGATAAAGTTAGATTAGATGTAGTAGTTACAGTTACCAATGATAATGTTTTCCCAGTTGAGGTTACTGAAGAAACTTTTGGATATGATTATACAATTCCAACTGGTGTTACTACCGCTACAGCTGTAAGAGACTACTTTAAAACAATTATAGACGCAGAACCAAAGTTATCAGGAACAAGTAGTAGTACTAATGACCTTTTAGTATCATACATTCCTGCAGGAAATAGAATTACATGGAATACAGTAGGAGAAGCTTATGTTGACTTAGTATCAACAGAAACTCCTAATGATGTAAATATATCTTGCTATAAACATAGCTCTACATATAAATTTGGTATAGTTTACTTTGATGAATTTGGTGTTACTAATGGAGTTGTTACTAGTGACTTAATGAAGGTTACAACACTTCCATTAAAAGTAGTAGGTAATGATGCAATAGGAAATTCATTGCTTTATAATCCAAAGATATTGATTGATGTAAATCATGCACCTCCTTCTTGGGCTAAAACATTTTCTTTTGTAAGAACTAAGAATTTAACTGCATCTAATTTTGTTTGGGCTACTACAAATAAAGTTCATAAGGATACTCTTTATGGATATATGGATATTAGTAATTATAATAAAAATAAGAATGGATATCCCGTATATTCATTCCAAAAAGGGGATAGGGTTAAGATATATGGATTTAATACCCTTGCATTAGATTTACCAATATTAGATGTTGTGTTAGAAAATCCTACTGGAGATAATGATGGAACTGGAACAGGTTATTGGATAAAAGTTACATATGATGCTAGTTTAATGAGCCAATGGGAGACATCCACTACAGGTTACTACCTAGAGCTTTATAGTACTTTTTCTAATTCAAGCGAAGACCAGCAATTATATTATGAGTTTGGGGAAGATTATTATATTATAAAAGATGCTAATAACAACCTTGTACATGAAGGAGCTGGACAAAATCAAATCATTGGTGCTGGTTCTAGACCTGCTAAATATAACTTTGTTAGAGGCGACGTATACAATAGAAGAAGAAATAATAATGCTTATGTAATTGACATGTCTGTTTCTGATAAATATCCATCTAAAGTAGATGGTAATGGGAGGGCTTTTGTCATAGATGAATATGCAAAAGAAACATACTATCCTACCCTTATAAGATATTCAGGCGAATACGAACAAGGAACAAATATAAATAAAACAAATAGGTTTGACCCTGCTAATCTTGACGAATACGATAGGCAAAAGGGTGATATCCAAAGATTTAAAATAAGAGGCCAACAGCTAAAAGTATTTCAAAATAGAGCTTGTGGAGTTGTTCCTGTATTGCAGAATGTATTACAGACTGCTGATGGAGGAAGCGTGGTTTCTCAAAGTTCAGAAATTTTAAATAGCATTCAGTATTATCAAGGTGATTATGGAATAGGTGAACAGTATTGTTCATTGGCATCTTCTGCTAGTGCTGACTATTTTACAGACCCAATACTTGGGTGTCAAGTTAGATTAGCTGCAGATGGCATGACTTCTATAAGTGAAACATATAAAGCTCACTTTTTCCTTACAGATAAGATTACGAAGTATCAAAAAACAGATAATGCAGATAAATTTGGCAATGGCGGATATGCTAAAGTATTAGGTGTTTATGATGCATTTGAAGAAGAGTTTATAACTGTTATGCAGGGAAGTGGAAGTACTATAACAGACTATACATTTGGATTCTCTGAACCTAGAAATGCATATAGTGCTTTTTATGATTATAATCCAGAATGGATTGCTGTTGCTGGTAACCTTGTAGTATCTTGGAAAAATGGTGAGTTATGGGCACATAATAATACTACAGCTTATGCTAACTTCTATGGAGTTCAGCAAACGCCTTCTATTAAATTAATATTTAATCAGAGTCCTAGTGTAAAAAAGCATTACAATACGCTTACTACACTAGGTAACACAACATGGGTAGCCCCATTAACTAGCGATATTGTTACTAATATGAATAACAATTCAAAGCTGTTAAGTACCGATTTTAAGATAAAAGATGATAAATATCATGCATCTTTTAAAAGAGACATTAATAGCGTTGGTGGACTATATGGTGGAAAGGTATTGAAGGGTTCATGGCTTGAATTAAACTTGAAAGCTACAAATCCTCAAAACTTAGTAGATTTGTACTACGCAGAATTAGGAATATTACAACCTTTAAATAATAGATAAAATGGCTCAAGAAAATATGGCAGCATCTGCTCCAACCAATAAACCCTTTTTAAAAACAAAAGGAGGCAAGATTGCAACTGGTGTTCTTACTGGTGGATTAGGTCTAGCAGCTAGTGGTATTTTTGGAAAAAGTAAATTAACTAGGCAGATGGAGGAAGCTATGAAAAATATTCAAGGGCTTGGATTATCTCCAGAGATGATGGACGCTTATCAAAAATCTCAAGCATTAGCTGGACAAGGTATGGATGCCGCTTCAAAGCAGTTGGCTATGCAAGAAAATGCCAGGAATCAGGCTGCTGGTTTTAGCGCTTTAAGAGGTAAGCGTTCTTTGCTTGCTGGAGCTCCTGGATTATATGCTAGCTCTAATGATGCAGCATTAAGACTTGCTGCACAAGATGCAATAATTAGAAGAGAGAATCAATTAGCAGGAATCCAAACTGGAATGCAATTTGGTCAAGCTCAAACAGACCTTCAAAAATATAAAACAGAAGCTCTTTATAACGAACTTTCTGCTAAAAAAGCTAGAAGAGCACAAACATTAGGTTCAATACTTGGTGGCATTGGCTCTATTGCTGGAGCGGCTTTAGCTGGTGGAGGAAAATAATAAATAAAATATAAATAACCAATATGGCATTAAATTTCTATACACAAGGAATTGATTTTTCTGGACTTGGCGAAGGAATAGCTCAAGGAATGAGGATTGCAGCAGACAGACAGATACAACAACAAAGAATGTTTGATAATGATTGGAGAGAATATTCTAGAATGTTTGACCCAACTAAAATATCTGACTCAGATAGAACAGACTATATAAATGCATTCCAAGAAAATAAAGAATTGGCTAAAAGACAACTAAGAGCAGAAACTGGAAGGAGTAGAGAAAACCTTGATGAAATAGATAAGCAATTAAGAGCATCTCAAGCTAAGCTTGCTACTATATATGGTAAGTCTAAAATGAAGAATGATAAGGTTTTAAGACTTACTAAAGAGATTGAAACTGCTCAAAAAATGGGATACGTTGTCCCTTTAGAATACAAAAAATCTATATCAACGCTAATTAATACCCCAGTATCTAAAATGCAAGAAACAGATTTAGAAGAAGAAATGTCATTAAACTTATCTCCTAAAGCTGATGATTTGATAAAGACTAGGACTATGATTGATAAGACTAAATCAAATTTTGTTCAAGCTAATAGGTCTGAAGAGGATATTGACTTGCCTATTTTGGGCAAGGCTAAAGTTTTTAGATATACTCCAACATTCTCATCTTCTAAAGAAGCCAACGATTTAATAATTGAAGCATTGAAATCTAGCCCTATTAATAATTCAGGTGTAGAGATGTATAAAAATCTTAAAGCTAAATTAGCTATGCCAGATGGCACTAAGGAGAAAGAAGATGCGCTTTCTGCTGCAAAAAATATTGCTACAAAAGCAGGACTTTCTTCTATAGATTTAATTGAGCCAGTCCATTTAACAGCTACTTCAATGGGTGTTTATGATAGCAAAACAACAGGAAAGGAAGTTATTGACATGAGCGACCTTACTACAAAATTGAAGCAATTAGGGGCTTTAAATGCACAACAAAAGATAGAAATATCTAAAGGATTCTTAGCTGCTTCTCAAAAGAATGCACAAACAAATGCCCTTCAAGCTTCAGCTTATAGAACATTCGGATTTATTTTAAGAGATGGCGCTAGTGCTATTGTAAATAACTCTGGTAATATACAACAGGATTTGAAGAATCTTGGTGTCAAAGATATAGATAAGCTAATGAAAGATATTGAAGCTGGTAAAAATAAAGGATTAAGTCCATTTGAAGTTGTTGCTAGAGCTACAGCAAACGCTACTGCAGAAGAGAACAAATAGGGATACAAAGTGGCAAAAAATGGTTAGATTTGCATTAATATATAATGTAGATTATGGCCTATTTAGAGCAATCAAGACGACCTAGTGCAGGAACTTTAAAGTCTATTTTGGATAGAACAAAAGAAAGTAAAAGCGTATCTCCATATAAAGAAAAGGCTGTAGAGCCTATAAAGATAGAGCAAGCTCCTGAACCTACTCCTGAGCCTATTGCTGAGCCTGTTCAGCCAGAATTAATCCAAACTGTAGCAGAAGATACTACAGAACAACAAGGCCCTAGAACGCCTGCAAAACAGCCAGAAAGAAGCCTTAAGCCTACTACTTACGAGATAAAGGCAAAGCCAGACTTTACTAAGCCTTATCAAATGCCAAAATTTGATAATAAGCTTATTGAGGATTTGATTGACGCTACTGTTGATAGAACAGTTAATCAGAAGTACTCTGGAAAATTCATTCCTTCAAAACCTAAAGAAGATTATAAAAAAGATATATTGTCTGGTATCAGAAATGGAGACTATGTGATATCTCCTGAAGGCAATGTTGTTACTAAGCCTGCAAACATATTCCAATCTGCAGCAAAATCATTTATAGATTTCTTTGATAATAAATCTATAGGAATAAATTATTATAAGGGAAGTGAAAAAGAAAAGCAGGATATACTTGAACAAGAATTTGTAAAATCATTAAAGGCTATCCCTCAAGGTGAAGTAAGCACAGCTGGTACTTTGCTTGGAGGCGTTGGCGCAGGAATAACAACAATAGCAGGTGCTTCTGCAACAGCAGGATTACTAACAGCAGCTACTGTTGAATCTGGAGGTGCTGCATCTGCTTATACCTTACCAGCATTATCTGCTACACTCAATGGATTATACATGGCATTTGGAACTGGCTTTGATACAGAGAAGGAGACTTATATCAGGGCTAGAAATAATGGCATGGATAAAGGTCAGGCTGCTGCCATAGCTAGTAGAAATAGAGCTACTAACTTAACTACATCTTTTACTGAAAATGCTGCACTACAATTAGCTGGAGGTAAAATTGCTAAAGATTTATCTGTAGCTGCAAAGGCAGCAGGAAATAATTTGTCCCAATATCTTACTAAAACAGCATTATACAATGTTCCAGAAGCTGTTGCTAGTTCTGGCACAGTAGGACTTATGGAATATGCTAGAGCTAAAGGTATAGAGTCTGCTACAGGAGATGAAGATGTAGACCCATTAGGAAGAGGAACTGAGGCATTTAAATATGCAATGTTATTAAATGGTTCTTTTAAAGTATTGAGCACAACAGTTGGCGCTACTAAGATAGCTGGGGGTAATGCACTTAAAGCAAGGGCATTAAATATGGCAGCGACTGCTGATAAAGATTTCGTTACTGCTAGGCTTTCTGAAATGAAGCAATCTGGAGAAATAAACCAATCTACTTACGACCAAATATTAAAAGAAGTTGACGATTTTGCCAAATTAAGAAAAGAAAATCCACAGATATCAGATGATAAAGTTCCTGCTGTTATAGGATTGATGCTTAAAAAGAAAAAGTATCAAAAAGCATTTAGTTTAATGCCTGACAATGACCCTACAAAAGCAGAGACATTATCTGTTATTGACGATATAAATATTAGAATTAAAAAGGCTCTATCATCTGACGACGAGTTAGCTGGAGAGCTTGACCCATTAACAAGCGGCACTTTAATATCACAAGAAGAGGCCGCACAAATAAGTAAAAATGCCACTACAAAACTCCAAGGGGAAATCCAAGAAGGCGATGCAAACAGCCGTGTCGGCCAATATCAGGGAACTGAAGGCGAGCAAAAACAAGCGACCAATGAAGCAGATAATAGCTATCGCGCTGTCGGCATCAAAGAGGAAGTAGTAACGCCTGAATTATTTAAAGAAGGGGATGCTAATGCCGTATTCGGTAAAATGACTACTGTAGCTACAGAGCAGTTAGGCAGAAATGCAGAAGATACAAGAGGTGCTGCTCAAAAGGCTATTAAGATTTTACAGAACTCCAAGTTTTATAAAAATCTAGATGGCAATGATAGAGAGCAATATGTAGTTGCTGCTATGGAGCATTTTGGAAATCCACCTGTAAAGGGTTTAAGTGCTCAAAAGACACTTGATAAAATATTAGGTAATGTAACAGAAAAAATAACTGTTACAGAAAAGTCTATTGTAAAGCGAATGATTAAGGCTCAGATGTCTACTGCAGATGGTATAAAGGCTACTAGAAAGCAGATATCAGATGGCATTGCAGCTCTTGATAAAAAGAGAGGCTCTGTTAAAGCTACTCAGTTTCAGAACTTACTTAAGAAGTATGATAAGTTAAATATTACAAATAATGACCAAGTGAACGCATTTGTTGACTATGTTAGCAATGTAATTAACAAGTCAGATTATGAAGATAATTTAAGCCAAGCAAAAGCTATTAAAAGTAAAATAGCTGAACTTGCAAAAAGAAAAGATTTAGATATTGGTTTATCTAAAACAGCAAAAGAATTTGCTAAAATAAACCCATCAGAAGTTGATGATGTAGCTGGCTACATAGCTAAAGCAAATGAAGTATTTGATGGTATTAGACGTGTTAAAACAACTCAAAAAGGTAGTGCTAAATCTTTTGCACAGCCATTTAAGATTGAAGATGTATACGAATATACTGCAAAGCAAAAAGAAATGATTGCTGCTAAGAATAAGCAGAATATGATGGATGATTATGCTGATTTAGTAGACCAGGGTATTATATCAAAAGATATGCCATTTGATGAAATGGAGTCAATAGTTGCTGCTATAGAATCAGATGTAGACGGTAAGAATCCAGTTCCTCCTGCTCAAAAAACAAATAATATTAAGTCTTTCTTAGATAAAAGATTTTCTAGTTTATACTCTGTTGCTAATTCTATATTAACAAAAGGAGAGGATGGATTTGGAAATAAAGTTGAATTAGATATACCAGAGCAAGACAAAGCTATATTGAATAGTGTAATGAAGGCTGGTATTAAAAATATGAAGCTTACAGATGCATATAGAGTTATAGAAGGATTAGGAAACTTTGTAACAAACGGAGATGCTTCAGGATTACAAAAGCCTTTATATAGCTACTATGGAGATATGAATGCAGAGTTCAATAGACAGTCTCCTATTAAAGCTATTACAAGTGCAGGTAAAAACTCAACAGCATATACAAATGCTTTTGCTTCTATTCCTGTTTATATGAGTAAGTTGTTTGGTGTTAAAGATGTAGAGTTTGGAAAGATTTCTGGTTTTAATGACTACAAAAACTCAATATCTCAAGCATATACTATGATTGATAACATGGAGAATGGATTTAAACAATCCTTTGGTAAGGCAAAGCCTAATGGCATGGCTATAAATAGTCAAGACAATATACATGAGATGGGATTATATTCTCATGTATTAAGAAATGCTGGAGGAACTGCTGATGACATTGCTGAAGAATTTTTAATTAGAAAGAGTTTGCTTGATGATAGTATTAACAAAATGCTATCTAGTAGTGACAATGATATAAAAAAATTAGGTTCTGCATATAAAAAGATATATGATAAATTATTAAAAGATGCCAACTCTATAGATGAAGTAGAGTCTAAGATGGATAAAACAAATATAGAGGCTGTTAAGTTCTGGAATAATAAATGGGAAGAGATGTATCCAGATATGCAATCTCATGCTAAGAATTTCTATAATAAAGAACTTGGAAGACAAAATAATTTTACTCCAGATGTATTTAGAAGTACTGGTGCTTTGAAGTTATCAGTTAATGAAGATTCTTTTGATGAAGGATTTATCCCATCTACAGCTGATATGATATTTAAAAAGGAGAGCGGACGATTTATGCCTTCTAATATACAACCAAAAGTTGCAGAAGGTAAATACCTTAGCCTTGACTTTTTAACTGACCAAAAGAATACTATGAGGTCTACTCTTATTGATGTAAAAAGCTCAAAGTATGTAGCTCAAATGGATGCATTTATTAGGTCTAAAGGTGTGGCTTCTTCTTTTGACAATGAATTAAATGCTGATAATTTAACTAAGAGATTTAGAAAATATGTAAACTCTTCAAGAGGAAAGACTTCTTACGAATCAGATATGATTAACGAGTCTAGCTTCTTTAAGACATCTGCTACATTAGCATCATTAGCATCATCTGCTACACTAGCTAGTATTAGAGGTGCTGCTCAACAGCTTTCTCCATTAGGAAAATCATTTATGGAGACAGGAAGATTGGGTGTTAAAGAGGTTACTACAAATTCAAATATTAAAAGATTATTAGATAATTCTGGTAGAGATATAGCTAACTCTACTCTAGAAGGACAATTAAGCCTTACAGCAATTGATAGATTTATGAAATCTTCAAGCTCAGATGCAAACGCTGTTGCTGGGTTTTTCAAAGATGCTGCAGCTTATTGGGGTAAGCAAACAATAGGAAGGGGTGATGCTTTATCTAGAAGAGCCGCATTCTGGTCTTACTACACAAAGTATCTTGAAGATAATGGTACAGATGTAAATAAAATAGATTGGTCTAAAGTTGAAAAGCTAGATGATATGGCTGCCGACTTTGCACAAGCTCAAGTAGATAAAAAGCAGAACGTAGTACAGACAGATTTAAAAGGTGCTATGATGTCATCAAAAGATACTAAGGTTGGATTTGTTAAGAATATGGTTATGCCATTATCTGACTTTATGATGAACCAAAAGATATCTTTCTTTAACAACGTACAAAAGGCTACAAGTCTTTCATCAAGCCTAGAGAATAGATTAGATGGTGCTCAAAATGCATTTGGTACAGTATTAGAATCAGTTGTATTTAATAGTATTAAAGGTAATATGTCTGCTTTATATCAAAGTGGTGCAGACCTATTAAACGACCATACTCCTTCTGAAATGGAGCTAGAAAGGAGAGAAAATAAGAGAAGTGATATGACACTTCGTAATATAGTAGGAGACTTGATATCTCCATTCCCTCTTTTAAATTCTGTAGTTGAGTCTGGTGTCGGTGGGGTTATGGATATGTATTATGATAATTTCACAGATATTCCTAAAGGATTAAGACCACAGCTAGGCGGAGCTAAGAATATAAAGCCAGGACAAGAAGCTGGTCTTAT
>JACCDP010821814.1_pt1 | contig 34813 bp, 36 predicted proteins | sample 7445841 | NCBI WGS metagenome assembly JACCDP01 (sample SAMN15323441, study PRJNA562643) | freshwater metagenome | isolation source: river surface water | place: USA:Blue River Watershed | collected 2017-08-17 | reverse complement strand
ATCTGCGCGCGGCCATGCAGTGCCTGGCGCAGGACTACCAGTGCAACGAAGTGCTGCTGGAGGCAGGCCCGACCCTGAGCGGGGCCATGGTGCAGGCGGGGCTGGTGGACGAAGTGATCCTCTACATCGGCGCGAAATTCCTGGGCAGCGAGGCCATGCCGCTGCTGCGGCTGAGCGGCCTGCAGCAGCACATGGCAGACCAGATCGCGCTGGACATCACGGACGTGACGACCATCGGCGCTGACCTGCGCGTCACCGCCCGTCCGCGTTCCCATTGAGACAGGAAAAGAACATGTTCACCGGCATCATCGAAGCATTGGGCAGCGTGGATTCCCTGCAACTGCAGGGCGGCGAGTGGCGGCTGCGCGTGCGCAGCGAGTCCCTGGATTTCGCCGACGTGGGGCTGGGCGACAGCATTGCCGTGAACGGCGTGTGCCTGACCGTCACGCAATTGGCGCCGCACGGCTTCGCTGCCGATGTCTCCAACGAGACCATGCAGCTCACGACCCTGCACGGCCTGCACACCGGCAGCCGGGTGAATCTGGAAAAAGCGCTCACACCCGTGAAGCGATTGGGCGGCCATATCGTCAGCGGCCATGTGGACGGGGTGGGGGAGCTGCTCGCACGCCGCCCCGATGGCGCCAGCATCCGCATGGATTTCCGCGCGCCCGCCGCGCTGGCCCGCTACATCGCGCAGAAGGGCTCGATCTGCATCGATGGCACCAGCCTGACGGTGAACACCGTGAACGGCGCCACCTTCAGCATCAACGTGATTCCCCACACCCAAGCCCAGACCATCCTCCAGGACTACCGCGAGGGGCAGCAGGTGAACCTGGAGGTGGATCTGATCGCGCGGTATCTGGAACGCCTGATGCAGGGCGAGCACGCGGCCGACGAACATGACAGCAAGGCGGGCACTCTCACCCGCGCCTTTCTCGCAGACCAGGGATTCCTGTAAATGAAGCTGAACACCGTAGAAGAGATCATCGAAGACATCCGTCAGGGCCGCATGGTCATCCTCATGGATGACGAGGACCGGGAGAACGAGGGCGACCTGGTGATCGCCGCCGAGCGTGTGCGCACTGAAGACATCAACTTCATGGCCACGCATGCGCGCGGGCTGATCTGCCTGACCCTGAGTCGGGAGCGATGCGAGTACCTGAATCTCGGCCCGATGGTGAACAAGAACAAGACCCAGTTTCACACCAACTTCACGGCGTCCATCGAAGCGGCCACGGGGGTGACCACCGGGATTTCCGCCGCCGATCGCGCCCGCACCATCCAGGTGGCCGTTGCCCGGGACACCCGTCCCGAAGACATCGTGCAGCCCGGCCATGTGTTTCCCATCATGGCCCAGCCGGGCGGGGTGCTGCAGCGCGCCGGCCACACCGAGGCCGGCTGTGACCTCGCCCGGCTGGCCGGGTTCACCCCGGCTGCAGCCATCGTCGAGATCATGAACGAGGATGGCACCATGGCCCGGCGCCCGGACCTGGAGCTGTTCGCGCAGAAGCACGGACTGAAGATCGGCACCATCGTCGACCTGATCCACTATCGCATCGCCAACGAGCGCACGGTCACGCGCAAGGCCTCGCGCAGCGTGCAGACCGAGCACGGCGAATTCATGCTGCACACCTTCACCGACACCATTCTGGGCGGTCCGCATCTGGCCTTCACCCTGGGCAGCATCCGCGCGGAAGAGCCGACTCTGGTGCGCGTGCACATCGCCAACACGCTGCGCGATGTCTGTGACGTGGTGAATCCGGCCTGGCCGAGCTGGTCTTTCAGTGCGGCCCTGGAGCGCATTGCCCGGGAAGGCCGCGGAGTGGCTGTGTTACTATCCGGTGACGAATACGCCGAAGACATCAGCACGACACTCGACAAGGCCTTTGGCACGGACAGCGGAGCCCCGCGCCTGAACCGCAAGGGCAATGACCTGACCGTCGGCACGGGTTCGCAGATCCTGCGCGACCTCGGCGTGGGCAAGATGCGCCTGCTGAGTTACCCGGCCCGTTTCCATGCCATCTCCGGTTTCGACCTGGAGGTGGTGGAGTTCGTGCCTTACGACGAGAACTTTCAACCCCCGACCGCTGCGGCTGCGCCCTGAGCCACTCGCAGGCGCGTGAATACTGAACACGTACAAGGTGAGTACCCTATGAGCACGATCAAGATCATCGAAGGAGATTTTCACGGCGCATCCGCGCGGTACGCCCTGGTGGTGGCCCGCTTCAACAGCTTTGTCGTCGACAAGCTGGTGGAGGGCGCTCTGGACACGCTGCGCCGTCATGGCGTGAAGGACGCCGACATCACGCTGGTGCGCGCGCCCGGTGCCTGGGAACTGCCCGTGCTCACCCGTCATGTGCTGGCGAGCGGCCAGTTCGACGCGGTCATTGCGCTGGGTGCGGTGATTCGGGGTGGTACGCCTCACTTTGAGTATGTGGCCGGCGAATGCGTGAAAGGTCTCAGCGTCGTGAGCCTGGAAAGCCAGGTGCCGGTGGCCTTCGGTGTGCTCACCGTGGACACCATCGAGCAGGCCATCGAGCGCGCCGGTACCAAGGCCGGCAACAAGGGTGCCGAGGCTGCGCTGAGCGCGCTGGAAATGGTCAGTGTGATTCGCAAGCTGGGCGCCCGATGAAGACAGACGCTGTGCCCGCGCCGTCCACGCGCACGCCGGTGCTGGCGGAGGAAGGCCCGAAGAAGAAGCTGTCCGATCGGCAGAAGGCCCGACGCATGGTCCTGCAGGCCCTGTATCAGTGGCAGCTGGCCGGAGCGCCGGTGCACGAGATCCAGGCCGAGTTCCGCGGCTATTACCAGGGCAAGATCGACTGGGCCTATTTCCATGATGTCTTTCCAGCCACCGTGGCGCATGCTGCAGAGCTGGACGCCGCCATCACCCCGCTGCTGGATCGCGAGATCGGCGCACTGGACCCGGTGGAGCTGTCGGTGCTGCGCTTCGGCATGTTCGAACTGCTGCATCGCCTCGAGGTGCCCTACAAGGTGGTGATCAACGAATGCGTGGAACTGGCCAAGGTCTTCGGCGCCACCGACGGCCACCGCTACATCAATGGCATCCTCGACCGTGCTGCCCGCAGCATCCGCACCCTCGAGATCTGAACGCCGGGACGCCGGCGCCGCCCTGACACTCGCGAGGCCGGGCCCTGAGACAAGCCAACGTGGCATCTGACGAATTCGACATTATCCGCCGTCATTTCAACCGCCCCGAGCTGGCCTTCGCGGTGCCTTCGGTGTCGCTCGCCATCGGCGACGATTGCGCCCTGCTGCAGCCGAGTCCGGGCTGTGAGCTGGCGGTGTCCATGGACATGCTGGTGGAGGGCGTGCACTTTCTGCCGGATTGCGATCCGTTCCAGCTGGGGCAGCGTACCCTGCTCGTCAATCTGAGTGACCTCGCGGCCATGGGGGCGCGGCCCCTGTGCTTCACCCTGGCGCTGAGTCTGCCAGGCAGCGATGCGGCCTGGCTCACGCGCTTCACGGCAGGACTGGCCCGGGTGGCGGGCGAGCATCACTGTCCTCTTGTGGGCGGAGACCTCACTGCCAGCGCGCCGCCTCTGGCAGGGCGATCCGGTCCGCTGTGTCTGTGCGTGCAGGTGCATGGCGAAGTGCCCGCCGGCACGGCGCTGCGGCGCAGCGGGGCGCGGGTGGGGGATGCGATCTGTGTGACGGGCACCCTGGGCGATGCGGCTGCCGGGCTGCGCATCCTGCGCGACGGGGCCTGGCCGACGCTGCCGACGCCGCTGCGCGAGTCCCTGCAGCAGGCTTTTCATGCACCGCAGTCCCGTGTCGCCGCCGGGATGGCGCTGCGCGGACTCGCCAGTGCTGCCATGGATCTGTCAGACGGTCTGGCCTCTGATCTGGGACACATCCTGCAGGCCAGCGGGGTCGGTGCCCGGGTGGATGTCGACGCCCTGCCGCTGTCAGAGGCCCTGTGTGCCGCCGTGGCGCCGCAGGAGCGCCTGGCGCTGGCGCTGGGAGGCGGGGACGATTACGAATTGTGTTTCACGGTAGCGCCGCAGCATTTGTCGGTGGTGCAGGAGCGCCTGGCGGCGCTGGGCACGCGGGTGTGCCAGATCGGTCAGATCACGCCTGGCAGCACGCTGCAGTGGTGGCGCGAGGGGCGGGAGCTGGCGCTGAAGCTGCGCGGCTACAACCATTTCCACCGTGAAGGGGAGTCCGCATGACGAAGTCTGCGTCGAGGACACCGCGCTCCGTGTGGCGTGACCCCGTGCATTTTGCGGCCTTCGGTTTCGGCAGCGGCGCTGCGCCAGTGGCACCCGGCACGTTTGGCACACTCATGGCCGTGGCGCTGTATCTGCTGCTGCCGCAGATGAGCCCGCTCGCCTATGCCGGCTTCGTGCTGGCGAGCTTCGCGCTCGGCGTGTGGCTGTGTGGCAGGACGGCGCGTGACATCGGGGTGCACGATCACGGGGGCATCGTCTGGGACGAGTTCACGGGCTACTGGCTAACGATGTTCATAGCCCCGCCAGGCTGGACCTGGATCGTGCTGGGGTTCGTGTTGTTCAGGCTGTTCGACATCGTGAAGCCCTGGCCGATTCGCTGGCTGGATCGCAATGTGGATGGCGGACTGGGTGTGATGATCGACGATGTACTGGCAGGACTGATGGCGCTGGTTTGCCTGCAGTTGCTGGCGGCAATTTCAATGTAGAGAGAGGGTGGATGCAGTGCTAGTAAAATTTGTGGCCGGGGCGAAGCTGCCAACGGAATGGGGCGAATTCACGATCCATGGCTTCGAGGATCCGCAGACTGGCAAGGAGCACATCGTGCTCGCCATGGGCGATCTGGACAATGACGAGCCGGCGCTGTGCCGCATTCATTCGGAGTGCCTGACGGGCGACGCCTTGTTCAGCCTGCGCTGTGACTGCGGCCCGCAGCTGCAGTACGCCATGCAGCATATCGCCCGGGAAGGGCGCGGGCTGATTCTCTATTTGCGGCAGGAAGGCCGTGGCATCGGTCTGCTGAACAAGATCCGGGCCTACGCCTTGCAGGACGCCGGTGCCGATACCGTGGAAGCGAACGAACAACTGGGCTTTCTGGCAGACGGCCGAGAATACGCCATCGTGCGGCCGATGCTGGAGCACTTCGGGGTGCACACCCTGCGTCTGCTCACCAACAATCCCCGCAAGGTGCGGGCCGTGGAAGCGCTGGGCTTTGCCGTCGCCGAACGCCTGCCGATCCATACCGGTTACAACCCGCACAACAAGGGCTATCTGGCGGTGAAAGCCAGCAAGCTCGGCCACATGCCCCGCCGTGACGACTGAGGGGCGCCTGCCCCCGGTTGCATCGTTCTCAACCCGCCCGCGCTGTCATGACGCTGCCCTCTGTGGCGGCGTCACCGCTGCGCAGCGCGCGCAGCACGTCTTCCATCTCGGCCAGCGTGATCGGCTGGCCCAGGAAATAGCCCTGGATGTAGTCGCAGTCGAAGGTGCTGAGCAGGTCGATGTCTTCCTGCGACTCCGCTCCTTCCATGGTCACCAGCATGCCGTTGGAGTGGCACAGTTCCACCAGCGGCTTGAGGATCTGGCGATTGCCGCGCTTGAGGGTCTGCTGGATGAAGCGCTTGTCGAACTTCACCATGTTGATCGGGTATTCCACGATACGCAGCAGGGACGTGAAGCCCGCACCAAAGTCGTCCAGGGCCAGCATGTAGCCGGCCTCGGAGAGTCGGTTCAGGAATGCGCTGGCGTGGCTGGTGAACTCGATGTTCACCGTTTCGGTGATCTCCAGCTGGATATTGCCCGGGGCGATGTTGAAGCGCCGTGCGTAGCGATCCAGCACATCTGTGATGTTGCTCAGCTGCAGCTGCGCCGAGGAGATGTTCAGGGAGAGCTTGAAGTCACGGCCCAGCAGATTGCGGATGGCCGGGTAGCTCGACAGACCGGTGCGGATCACCCACTCGTCGATCATGGCGAACACGCCGCAGGATTCGGCGATGGGCACGAACTCGTCCGGGTCCACAGTGCCCAGCTTGCGTGACTCCCAGCGCAGCAGGGCTTCGAAGCCGTCCAGCTCGCCCGTCTTCACATTCAGCAGCGGCATGTACACCAGACGAAACTCGGCGTCAGGCTTGACGATCTTCAGCGCCGTCTCGATCTCCTGCCGGCGGCGCAGCTTGCGCGCCAGGGCGGGCGAGTAGAAGGCCGCCTGGTTCTTGCCCTGCAGCTTGGCCTGATACATGGCCGTGTCGGCGTTGGAGATCAGCTGGCTCAGCGAATTGCCGTCGGTGGGGAACACGGCGATGCCGATGCTGGCGCTGATGGGGAAGCGGGCCTTGGCAAAATGCAGACCGTCAGCCAGCTGGCTCAGGACCATGTCGGCAATCTCGCGCGCCTCCTGCATCGCGCGCGAATGCCGGATCAGCAGACAGAACTGGTCGCCGGCCACGCGACCGGGCAGCACCAGCGGGCCGGCGTCCTTGTCGGCGCCCGAAGAGCGGATCACGGCGATGTCGGACAGGCTGAGGGCGAAGGCCGTCAGCAGCTCGTCGCCGAACTTGTGGCCGTACTTGTCGTTCACGAACTTGAAGTTGTCGAGGTCCAGATACATCAGCGCCACCTGCTCTGCTCGTCGAGTGGCGTCCTCCAGTGCCGTGCGCCCCATGAGCGTCACGAAGCTGAGGTTGTAGAGGCCGGTGAGGCCGTCGCGCTGCATCAGGCGCCGGGTTTCCTCATAGGAGCTGGACAGATCCTCGTAGAGATTGCGGAAGGTGCTGGCCAGTCGGCTGATCTCGTCGTCGCCTGTGTTGCGTACCGGGATGGTGCTGCTCTTGCGTGCCATGACGTCGGACAGGTCTTTCTCCAGCCTCGACACGGGCCCGGTCACGTAGCGGGTCATCAGGCCGTAGAGGCAGATCGAGGCGGTCATCGCGAACGCCAGACTGATCAAGGTCAGCCAGCCTGCCAGAGGCAAGAGCTGGGCCTGCAGGTAATCCTGGGGCAGGGCGATCTGCAGGAAATTGTCATTGCCCAGAGGCGCGCTGGCATGCAGGCCGGCCATGGGCTGCAGGGTGTCGCTGACCACAAAGGGCTGGCCGAACTCCTGTTCGAACTGTTCCTGCGCGATGTTGAATTCCGTGGGCTCAATGGCCAGCTGCACCACGATGCTGTTGTCGCGCCGGGACGCGATGGGCTCGGCGAAGGTCACGCGGTCGATCAGCTGAGCCTTCACCACGGTGTTGACCTCGCCAGGCGGCTGCAGATATTCCCAGCGCTCGGAGGCCTCGCCGTCATACAGCGAATAGGCAAAGTCCCGCAGAGGCACGGACAGCACACTGAAGGGGTTGTCGCTCAGCTCAAAGTAATAGCTGATCTCCGGCTCCGGGTAGCGCGCGGCGATGGCGAAGCTCATGTAGTCGGAACGGCGCTGGCTGAAGGTCTTGAAGCTGTCCTCGAGGCTGCGCACCAGGGCCAGTTCGTTGTAGTCGTCCTCGCTGGCCAGGAGGTATTCGTGAAAGATGTGGCTTTCGGTGATGGCGTGCAGATAGCTTTCGGTGAAGGTGGTGTACTGATTGAAGATCGAGGCGAGCTGGCTGACGGCATTGTTGAGGCGATATTGCTCCTGCCGCTCGACGAAGTTGCGCGCCTGCTCGTAAACCACCAGGGACGCCACCAGGAAGCTCAGCAGAACCACCGGGGTGATCACCAGCAGGGAGCGCTTACTGAGATTCATGCAGATTCACCAGCGCACTGGTGATGCGATTGCGCATCAGGATGTTGTTCAGGGTGATGGCCTCGTGTTCCTGGAATTTCTGCTCGGCGTACACATCCGGATACACCAGCGGGTCATTGCCGAAGGCCTCGGGCTGCAATGCCACGGCGGCCGTGTTCGTGCTTGCCACGCCGATCTCCAGGGAGTTGGCAGCCGCCTGCTCCGGCGTGTTCATGAAGTTCAGGAAATCCATGGCCAGCGCCTGGTTGCTGGAATTCGCCACCACAGCCAGGCAGTCGATCCACAGCGCGGAGCCTTCCTGCGGCACCGCGTAGGCCCAGTTGTCGGTGCCGGTGATGCGGTTCAGCTCGAGCTCGTCACCGCTGTAGGCCAGCGCCAGATGCAGGTCGCCGGCCCGCGCGTCATTGCCGACGAAGGTCAGGGCGTAGTCGAAGGTCAGCAGGCTGGGCAGCAGGGCGCGCAGCTCGTCGTAGACCTCGCTCAGCAGGGCTTCATCGTCCGTGCTCATGGACGCCTGGCGCAGGATCAGCGAAGGGGCCAGCGTGTCGATGTAATTGTCGAGCATCCCGAGATGGCCGATCAGCGAGGCCTCGGGTTCCAGCAAGGCACGCCAGGAGTCGGGCGCCTCAGGCAGGATGTCGCGGCGATAGACCAGTCCCATGGTGCCCCACAGGTAGGGTGTGGCGAAGTCGCCGCAGCTTTGCACCCAGCGGGGCTCCAGATGTCGCAGGTTGTCGGTGCCGCTGTACTGCGCCACCGGCACCAGGATGCCGCGATCGCCGAACAGGGGGGCGGAGACCTTGTCGATGGCCACCAGGTCGATGGTGCCCGGTCGCACAGTGCCGAGCATGCTGTTGCGCACCTCGTCGTTGTCGAAGACGATCTGGTTCACGGTGGCGCCCGTGCGCGCTTCCCAGGCACTGATCATCGCCTCGGAGAAATAGGCATCCCAGGTGAGGATGTTCAGCGTCTGGGCGTGGCTGACACTGGTCAGCCCCAGGCTGCCCACGACAATGTAGGGAAATATCTTGTGCATGGCTTATGCTGCTCGTTGAACTCGTCGGCATTATAGCCGCGCTTGTCGCGCTTTGACTTCAGGCTGCTCATAAATCAAGCAAAGTTGACCCGCTTTGATCCACTCACCCCCCAATCATCCACTGGAGTGACCTCATGAAAACGATCCTCATCACCGGCGCATCCACGGGCATCGGACGCGCCACCGCCCTGCTGTTTCAGCAGGCCGGCTGGAATGTTGCCGCCACCATGCGGGACCCGTCCCGCGCAAGCGAACTGGCGGCCTTGCCCAATGTGCTGGTGCAGGCGCTGGATGTCACCGACAAGGCCAGCATCGACGCCGCCGTGGAGGCCACTGTCGCTCGCTTCGGCGCGCTGGACGTGCTGCTGAACAATGCCGGCTACGGTCTGTTCGGCCCGCTGGAAGCGGTGACGCCGCAACAGCTGGAACGCCAGTACCGCACCAATGTCTTCGGGCCCGTGCAGACCATGCAGGCCGCCTTGCCTCATCTGCGCGCAACCCGCGGCCTGATCATCAATGTCTCGTCCATCGGTGGTCGTGTCTGCTTTCCGTTCAATTCGCTCTACCACGGCACCAAGTTCGCGCTGGAAGGAATCTCGGAATCTCTCGCCATCGAGCTGGCGCCGCAGGGCGTGCGCGTCAAGATCGTGGAGCCTGGGGGGGTGAAGACAGACTTCGCCGGGCGCTCCCTGGACGTGATGTCGCTGCCGGGCGTTGATCTCTACGATGCCTCGCTCAAGAGCATCATGGCCGTGTTTGCCGATCCGGCGCGTCGCGTGGATTACTCCGAGCCGGAGAACATCGCCCGCGTGATCCTGGAAGCCGCCACCGATGGCAGCGCGCGCCTGCGCTATCTGGCCGGCAAGGACGCGATCGCCATGGCGGCGCACCGCGCCGGCATCAGTGATGAAGAGCACCAGGCCCAGAGTGTCGTGCGTTTCGGCCTGCAAGGCTGAGCCGCGAGGATATGATCGCGATCATTCAGAGGCCCTCTGTGCCCCGCCTAGACTGGCCTCATGGCTCGGCGAATCGGGCCAATGACTCAGGAGAATCCCCATGAAGACGATGACGAAGACAGCCTTGAGCCTGGCCATTCTGATCAGCAGTGGCGCCTGGGCCCAGCAGGACGATCACGCCGGGCATGCCGGCCATGGCGCTCACGGCGCCGGCGCGGACAGCGGCGTGGTGACCCGCGCGCCGGACTCGCCGCTGGCAGGCAGCGCAGGCGCCGCTGCAGGGGGCGGCATGATGCACGGGCAGGGCGGGGGCATGATGCATGGCCAGGGAGGCGGCAGGATGATGCACGGGCAGGGAGGCATGATGATGGGCGGTGGCGCAGCGCCAGCCCAGCTCGGGCAGGATGCCTTCGCGGCCATCCAGCAGATCGTGCAGCAGTTGCAGGCTGACCCGGCGACGGACTGGAGCAAGGTCGACATCGATGCGCTGCGCGCCCACCTGATCGACATGAATCTGGTCACGCTGCAGGCCGTGGTGAGCAGCGAGGACGTGGAAGGCGGAGCCCGTTACACCGTGACCGGCAGCGGCGAGGTGATTGGCGCGATCCAGCGCATGGCGCCGGCACACGCGGCGCAGATGTCCACTGACCCGGCCTGGCACGCCAGCACGGTGCCGCTGGAAAATGGCGTGCTCCTGACGGTGCATGCCACCAATCCGGCGGATGTGCCCAAGGTGCGCGCCCTGGGTTTCCTAGGCTTCATGGTGCAGGGCGATCATCACCTGCCCCACCACCTGATGATGGCCACGGGCTCGCACACCGCGCCCGCTGCGGGCAGCGCCGGCGCGCATCAGCACTGAGGGAGTGTGTTGTCAGGGCTGTGCGCGCACCGTGTCCAGGTGCGCGCACATCTGCAGTGCGCCGCTGAGCGCCCGCAGGCTGTGACGCTGCACGAAGTCAGGGGGGATGAAGAACAGATGGCCGTTGGCCACGGCCTGCTGCTGGGGCCAGCGCCGCCAGTCGTCGAGCCACTCCGGGCGGGCGATGTCCATGCCGCTGGCGATGATGGCCTGCGGATCGCGCTGCAGCACCGCTTCCTCGCTGACCTTGGGCGCCAGGCCCAGATCCCCGAAGATGTTTTCCCCGCCACACAGACCGATGATGTCGTTGATCAGCTCCTGGCCACCCACACTGATCAACGGGTCGTTCCAGACCTGGTAGAACACTGACACCTTTTCCGCTTCGCGATAGCGCTCGCGCAGGACGTCCAGCTGCTCCCGGAAATAGGCCGAGGCCTGCATGCCCGTGCGCTCGGTGCCTGCCAGCGTGGCGAATTTCTCGATGTGTTCGGGAATGCTGTCCAGCGTGATGGGTTCGGCGATGTAGACATTGAAGCCAAGATCGATCAGGCGCTGCACCGCGGCGCGCGGATTGCCGCTGCGCCAGGCCACGATCAGATCGGGGTTGAAGCCGACGATGGCCTCCATGTCCAGCAGGTCGAAGCGACCGACCACCGGGATGCCCTGCGCCTGAGGCGGGAAGTCGCTGTACTCGCTGGTCCCGTAGATCCAGTTGCCCGCGCCGGCGACGAACAGCAATTCCGTCATCGAGGGCGCGAGACTGACGATGCGCCGGGCGGGCTGCTGCAGCGTGATGCTGCGCTGGTCGTCGTCCACTACGGTGATCGGCTGCGCGCTGCCGCGGGTCGGCAGAGCCGTCAGCAGCAGAGCGAGCAACAGCGCGGGGCAGTGCAGCAGGCGCATTAGTAGTCGATCCCCTTCTGCACGCGAATGCCATGGTTGAACGCGTGGCGGATGTCCTGCACCTCGCTCACGGTGTCGGCCATGGCGATGAGCCCCTCACTGGCATTGCGACCGGTGACGATGACGTGTTGCCGGGGCGGGCGGGCCGCCAGGGCGGCGAGCACCTCGGTGGCGTCCAGATAGCCGTAGGTCAGCATGTAGGTGAGCTCGTCCAGCAGCACCACCTGCACCTCGGGGTTGCTCAGCAGCTGTGCGGCGTGTTGCCAGGTGGCGCGCGCCGCCGCGATGTCCTTCTCGCGGTCCTGGGTCTCCCAGGTGAAGCCGGTGTTCATCACATGGAACTCCACCAACGGGTGATTCTGGAACAACAAGTGTTCCCCGCACTCCCACTGGCCCTTGATGAACTGCACGACGCCGCAGCGCAGGCCGTGGCCCACGCTGCGCGCCAGCATGCCGAACGCGGAGGAACTCTTGCCCTTGCCATTACCGGTGAGCACCAGCAGCAGGCCCTTGTCCTGCGTGGCGGCCGCGATGCGGGCGTCCACCAGGGTCTTCTTGCGCTGCATGGCCCGCTTGTGGCGGGCGTTGCGTTCTTCTCGCGTCTCCATGTGGCATGGCCTCTCAGAAGTTCAGGCGCAGACCGACATGGCCTGCGCGACCGCCAACGTTGTAACCGAGCACCTCTTCGTAGTCTTCGTCCGTGGCATTCTCGAGCCGGGCATAGACTTCGACGCCCGACAGCAGGGTGTAACGCGCCGACACGTCCAGCACTTGATAATCGTCCAGCGCCACCGGGGTGCCAAAGAGCGCGTCCACGGCATCGCGTGACTCCCGGTGGAATGCCGACAGCTTGAGGCGCTCGTCACGGCTGTGCCACTGCAGGCCCAGATTCGCCAGTTGCTCGGGGCGCCGCAGGCGCTGGCCGCCGTCGGGCTGACGCGTGCGATTGTGCGTGTAGTTGGCCTCCACTTGCCACTGTTCGCCCAGCGGCAGACGGGCAAACAGCTCCAGGCCGCTGGACTCGCTGGTGCCGATGTCCTGTAGATAGCCGCTGTAAGCGCTGAGGTCGAAATAGATGGCATCCTCGATGCGCTGATCAAAGTACACCGCCTCCAGCAGCAGGTCAGCGGTGCCATGGTATTCCACTGCCAGCTCGTGGCCTTCGCTGATCTCCTCGTTCAGCTGCAAGCCGGCGGCCGGAGCTGAAGCGAAGGGGCCGTTGTTGTAGGCGAACTCGTAAGGGCTCGGGGCGCGGAAGCCGGTGCCGTAGCTGCCGCGCAGCTTGAGCATGGCACCATTGCGCAGGTCGAACAGGCGCGCTGCGCTCACGCGCACGCTGGTGTGACGGCCGAAGTCCTCGTTGTCGTCGTGGCGCACGCCGGCGGTGAGAAACAGCGTCTCGGAGAACTTGCTCAGTGCTTCCAGATAAGTGCCCAGCTGATCGCGCGCATCGCCGTTGTTGTCCTCTTCTTCCAGATCGGCGCCGAACACCAGGTCGACATGCTGCAGTGCCGTCAGCGAGCCGATGTACTCGACCCGCGCCAGTTCGCCCTCGGAGGAATAGGACGAGCGGCCCAGCGCGAAGTTCTCGCGCTGTGTCCGCGTGCTGCCCCACGCAAGTGTCTGCGTGCCCCAGGCGCCGGTGTACACCGCCGAGACGCGCGCCGCTTGCTGCTCGAAGGCGGCGTCACAGTCGTGAATGGTCGCGAAGGTGTCCGGATGAAAGCAGCTGTCATAGGCCGAGTCGCCTTCGACGTCGCGCAGCACCAGCTCCAGGCGCAGCGCCTCGCTGGCCTGCAGTCCGACACGGCCGTGCAGCGAGGTGTTGTCATAGCGGTCGCGGTCACGCAGCACCGTGTCGGCCGTGCGTGTATTGAACCCTTCGGTACTGAAATCGCTGGCGCTCACGAAGAAGTCGCTCCGGTCATTGCCACCACTGAGATTGGCGGTGAGCTGGCGCGTGTCCAAGGCCCCGCCCATGACATCGACATGGGTGCGCAGATCCGTGTTGTGCTGGCGCGTGCTGATATTGATGACGCCGCCCGCGTCGGCACCGTAGTGCAGGCCCTGGGGGCCGCGCAGGATCTCGATGCGCTCGATGCCGCTGCTGAGCAGGTGCTCCAGCTGCGGCTGCACCTGGGTCACACTCGGGTCGGACAGCTTCATGCCGTCCAGCAGGGTCAGCGTGCGATAGCCTTCCTCGCCGCGGATGCGCAGATTGCTGATCTGCCCGGCGCCGCCGGAGTTGCCCACGCTCACGGAGGGCAGGCTGCGCAGCAGGTCGAGCAGCGCCGCATTGCCGCGATCGGCGATGGTGTCGGCGTCCATCACCGACACCGAGGTGCCGATCTGGCGCAGCGCTGTGGCGATGCGGCTGGAGGTGATGACGATCTCGCGCGCTTCGGTGTCCTGGGCGTGCAGGTCGGCAAATGGCGATAACGTGGCACCTGTGGTACAGGCCAGTGCCAGGAGAGTACGGGTTTTCATGGTGTATTCCTCAATGAAAGAAGTTTCATGAGGGAGGGGGAGCGGAAGGAAATAATCGAAGCCGGTGCAACACCGGGCGACAGAACCGACCACCGATGGAGCCCTCCGCTTCATCTGCGTAGCATCGCCTGGCTGGTATCGGGCTCGGCAGACAGGAGATCTCACCTGTTCTGCTTACCGTTGCGGGGGCAGCGCTGGAGTCAAACCAGCTTCCCATTCAAGTTCACCACTGTGCGCAGCAGAGAACACCAGGACGATTGTTGTGTACCGTTGCGCCATGCGGGATGCAGGTCAACGATGCGCGGAGTCTACGCACCGGGCTGGTGAGCGTCAATCGAAGGATTCAAACGGCTTCTGAACGGATCTTGCACTTGAGCAGCTTGCTGCGGACGGCAGAGACAATCGAATCCTTGTCCAGGCCCACGGCTGTCAGCATGTCCGGCACCTTGCCGTGACTGAGGAAGCGGTCGGGCAGGCCGAGGTTGAGCACCGGCACACGGTAGTCTTCGCGCAGCAGGAATTCGTTCACGGCCGAGCCGGCACCGCCGGCCAGGGCGTTCTCTTCGAGGGTCACCAGCAATTGATGGCGGGTGGCCATCTCGCCGATGAGGTCTTCATCCAGCGGCTTGACGAACCGCATGTCGACGACCGTGGCGTCCAGCACCTCGGCGGCCGCCATGGCCGTGGTGACCAGGCTGCCGAAGGCGAGGATCGCGACGGTGTGACCGCGGCGGCGCTGCAAGGCCTTGCCGATGGGCAGAGCCTGCAGGGTCTTGCTGATGGGGGCACCCGGCCCCTTGCCGCGGGGATAGCGCACGGCGGCCGGCCCCTTGTGGCAATAGCCGGTGTAGAGCATCTGCCGGGCCTCGTTCTCGTTGCTCGGCGCCATCACTACCATGTTGGGAATGCAGCGCAGGAAGCTCAGGTCGAAGCTGCCGGCGTGAGTCGGGCCGTCCTCACCCACCAGACCGGCGCGGTCGATGGCGAACAGCACGTCCAGATTCTGCAGCGCGACGTCGTGAATCAGCTGGTCGTAGCCGCGCTGCAGGAAGGTCGAGTAGATCGCCACCACCGGCTTGAGACCATCGCAGGCCATGCCGGCGGCCAGAGTGACGGCGTGCTGTTCGGCAATGGCGACGTCGTGGAACTGGCGTGGGAACTGCTCGGCGAAGCTGTCCATGCCCGAGCCCGCGCTCATGGCCGGCGTGATGGCGGCCAGCAAGGGGTCCTGCGCCGCCATGTCGCACAGCCACTCGCCGAACACGGCGGAATAGGTCGGTGTCTCGGCCCGGCGCACGGCCGCGCCGGACTTCTTCGGCTCGATCTTGTTCATGGCGTGCATTCCGAACGGATCGTTCTCGGAAGCCGAGTAGCCCTTCCCTTTCTGGGTGACGATGTGCAGCAGCTGCGGACCGCGCAACTGCTTGATGTTGGTGAGGATGTCGATCAGTTCCAGGGTGTTGTGACCATCCACCAGACCGATGTAGTTGAAGCCGATCTCCTCGAACAAGGTGCCAGGTGACACCATGCCTTTCATGTATTCCTCGGCCCGGTGTGCCGCCTTGAGTGCCGGCGGGATCTTCGCCAGCACGCGCTTGCTGCCGGTGCGGATGAAATTGTAGGGACGGCTCGCCCACATGCGGGCGAAGTAGCTGGAAAGGCCGCCCACATTGCGCGAGATCGACATGTTGTTGTCGTTGAGAATCACCAGGAAATTCTCGTCGATGTCGCCGGCGTGGTTCAGCGCCTCGAAGGCCATGCCGGCCGTCATCGCGCCGTCGCCGATGATGGCCACGGTGCGGCGGTCGATGCCCTGCTCGCGGGCGGCGATCATCATGCCGAGCGCGGCGCTGATGGAGGTGCTGGAATGGCCGACGCCGAAGGTGTCGTAATCACTTTCCTCACGGCTGGGAAATGCGGCCAGACCGCCGGCCTGCCGCATGCTCAGCATACGCTCGCGCCGTCCGGTAAGAATCTTGTGCGGATAGGTCTGATGGCCGACGTCCCACACCAGTCTGTCCTCGGGAGTGTTGAAGACGTAGTGCAGAGCGATGGTGAGTTCCACGACGCCGAGGCCGGCGCCGAAATGACCGCCCGTCTGACCGACGGAATAGAGCAGGAACTTGCGCAGCTCGCGGGCCAGATCCTTGAACTGGGCAGGCTCGAACTTCCTCAGGTCGGCCGGGCTCTGGATCTGGTCGAGCAGAGGGGTGTCCGGGCGGGTGAGGGGGATTTCGTCGAGCATGGTCGGACCTGTCTGGAGAAGAGTGGGGCTAACTTAAAGGAATGCACCTGGAGCGTCAAACACGGTCTCAGTAGCCTCTTTCGACGATGTAGCGGGCAATGCGGCGCAAAGGTTCGGCCCGCTCATCGAACAGGCTCAGTGCGGCAAGTGCGCTCTCGCACAGGTCCGCGGCCTTTGCTGTCGCCGCGTCCAGCCCCAGCAGCGACACATAGGTCGGCTTGTTCAGCGCCTGATCCGCTCCTTGCGTCTTGCCGAGGGTGGCGGTGTCGCCCGTCACATCTAGAATGTCATCCTGCACCTGGAAGGCCAGGCCGATGCACTCGGCATAACGTTCCAGTGCGGCAAGCTGGACGGCGTCAGCCTTCTCGGAGGCCAGGGCGCCCAGCAGCACACTGGCGCGGATCAAGGCGCCCGTCTTCAGGCTGTGCATGATCTGCAGCTGCTGCAGGCTGAGGCTGCGACCCATGGCCTCGAAATCAACGGACTGTCCCGACACCATGCCTTCGAAGCCGGCGGCGGCCGCCAGCAGATTGATCATGCGCAGACGCGTGGCCGCGCTGGCCAGCTGTCCGTCCGGCTCGCTGAGCAGACGGAATGCCAGGGCCTGCAGGGCATCTCCCGCCAGGATGGCGGTGGCCTCGTCGAAGGCGATGTGCACTGTGGGCTGGCCACGGCGCAGGTCATCGTCATCCATCGCCGGCAGGTCGTCGTGAACCAGCGAATAGCAGTGCACGAGTTCGGCGGCGCAGGCGGCGACATCGGCATCGTCCAGCGAGCCCCCCACCGCGCAGGCGCTGGCATAGGCCAGCACGGGTCGCACGCGCTTGCCGCCTTGCAGGCTGGCATGCAGCATCGCCTCGCGCAGACGTGTGGCGGGGCCGGGCAGCGTTTCGAGGCTGCGCTTGAGATTGCGCTGCACGCGTTCGCGGCACAGTGCCATGAAGTCTGGCAGTGGCAGCGTGTGCACAGGTGTCATAGTCATGAGCGTGGCCTTGCGCTGTCGCTGCCGTCCTGTGCCTCGAAGGGCTCCGGGCTGCCATGCTCGGCCATCAGGATCTGGACTTTCTGTTCCGCCTTCTGCAGTGCACTCTGGCATTCCCGCGTGAGGCGTATGCCCTTCTCGAAGGCTTGCAGTGATTCCTCCAGGCTCAGATCGCCTTCCTCCATGGCCGTGACCAGCGCTTCGAGGCTGGCGAGGGATTCCTCGAAATTGAAGACAGGGTCCTGTTTCTTGCTCATGGAAGAGGTTCCTGGGTACGGGCCGGGGCGACTGGAAGGGCGGCAATTATCGCCATTCTGACCGGCAAAGGCAAAGCGCCAGGGATTGTTCGTTGACCGCCTCCGGGGGCGCGCAGTACTCTAGCCGGCGTTCGCAAGCGGCGGTGAGGGACCATGGAAAAGCAAAAGAACAAACCAGCGGTCGATGTCAGTCACAGGGACAAGCGCATTCTCTACGGCATCGGGCTGACCGTTATCTGGCTGGTGCTGGGGGCTCTATACATTTCCTGGAATCTTGGCTGGGCCCGCTTCGCCACTCTGCCCATCGACGAAATGGGCAACTTCCTTGAAGGCGCGTTCGCGCCGCTGGCCTTCCTCTGGCTGGTCATCGGGCTGTTCATTCAGCAGAGCGTGCTGGCCGAGAACAATCGCGAACTGCGCCACAACAACATCCAGTCCGAGAAGCAGACCATGGCGATTGCCGCCACGGAGATGAATGCGCGGCAGGAGACCTTCTTCAAGATTGCCGACAACACCCGGCGCCAGCTCGGTGGCATCGCCGGCCTGCTGTTCCAGTCGAGCAAGGGGCAGACGGGTGACAACACTTACTCCGAAGCTGAATTCATGGAGATGTGGCACCTTTTCGCCACTGGCGATTTCGAGATCTTCTCGCGCAATTTCCTGGCCCTGGCCGGCAAGGGCGTCGATTTGCAACCTTTGTTCTATGGCACGCAGATCCGCTCCACCCACACCGACAACTTCATCATGAACTTCGATCGCCTGCTGCGCCTGGCGCGCGACTGTGACACCAATGGCATCATCTCGGATGCCCAGCTGCACTCGGCGCACGGGCTGCTCAGCTCGCGCATGCGCGAACTGCATCCGCGCATCAAGTTCAAGCGCTACGAGGTGACGCGCTCCAGCGCCTATCTGGAGCAGATCATCAGCAGCAGTCAGGGGCAGGACAATGAACACGGGGCCATGAAGCCCCCACGCTGAACACACTCAAAGAGGAGCTGGCAGGATGGAATTTGTCGCGATCGTGATCGTACTGGCTTTGCTGCAGTATTTCGTCTTCGGTTTGCTGGTCGGGCGCGCTCGCAGCAAGTTCGATGTGCATGCCCCCGCCGTCACCGGGCATCCGGTGTTCGAGCGATATTACCGGGTGCATCAGAACACGCTGGAACTGATGATCATGTTCATCCCGGCCATCGTGTTGTTCGGCTACTGGGTGCGCCCGGATCTGGGGGCTGGCATCGGCTTCATCTACGTGATCGGGCGCGTGATCTACCTGCGCGCCTACATCAGTGATCCTGCGCGGCGCGGTCTGGGCTTCGGCCTCAGCATCCTGCCCATTCTCGTCCTGCTGATCGGCGGCGGCATCGCGGCCATCCTCTCCCTGCTCTGAGCTGCAGGCTCGAAAGTCCCGCGCCCTGCCGTTGCGGCAGGGCTGCTCAGTCCTGTGCACCGTAGTTGCGGCGAAACCTCGTCTCCCCCATGTGGGCAATCTGCTCGTCCACCAGCGCATCCATCACCCGCAGCAGAGCACCGTAGTGCCCCGGCGCCGCTTCCAGTGTTTCCAGCGCGTGCACGATGGCTTCCAGCGTGGAGAGCGCGTCCGCGTGCGGTTCGCGCCGGATGCGATAGCGGCTGGGCTGAGGCTTTTCCAGCTGATAGCGGGGCAGTGCGGCCAGGTCGGCGGATTCCAGCAGCAGGCGACGGCTCTTGCGCCAGGTGGCATCCAGAAAGATCAAGGGCTGTGGTGCCGTGTCCAGAAGGGCCGACAGCGGCTGGCTGTCCGGGCCGGGATAGATCAGTACACCGGTCGGCACCGGCGTGGTGTGTGCTGGCAGCAACTGGCAGTCCTGCAGGCCCAGTGCTGCGATGCGTGCCGTGCCCAGCGCGTGGCGAGCCTCGGCGGCATGCTGGAGGATGCGCACGGGCCAGACATGTGGCACGGGCGTGAGAGTGGCGCAATAACACAGGGCAAGCGGGCGCTGGCAATGGGGACAGCGGATTCTGCGGGCCATGTCCGGGGTCCTCGACTCAGGGTTGCCGGCGCCCTGGGCTGCCTAGTCGGCGAATCTTGAACTTCTGTGCCTTGATGCGGCGCTGCTCCAGCAACTGCAGGGCAGTGTCGACCCAGTCCTCGGCGATGGCCACATAGCTGGCGTGTTCCAGAATGTCGATGCGACCGATGGCACTTGCTGGAATGCGCTGCTCAGCGGTCAGAGCGCCGAGGATGTCGCCGGGGCGCAGCTTGTTCTTGCGGCCTCCGCCGATGTCCAGGGTCTGCATGCGGTGCGCCGGCGCATTGGCGGACTTGCCCTGCACCTGGCCGATTGCCTGGATGCTTGCGCCGGCTGTCGCGGCATCACGCTCGCGCAAGGCATCCACTCTGAATCGTTCGTTCTCGAAAAACAGACTCGCGGCGATGCCCTGCTGGCCGGCGCGGCCGGTGCGCCCGATGCGGTGCGTGTAGACGTCGAGATCGCGCGGCAACTCGGCATTGATCACCAGTGGCAGGGCCTCGATGTCCAGCCCCCGCGCAGCCACGTCGGTGGCTGCCAGGAAGGGCACGCTGCCGTTGCGAAACTGCACCAGGATCTGATCACGCTCACGCTGTTCCAGTTCGCCGTGCAGGGCGAGGGCCGGCAGGTCGTGCTGACGCAGATGCTGGGCGATATCCATGGTGGCCTGGCGCGTGTTGCAGAACACCACGCTGGCCTCCGGCTGCCAGTGCTGCAGCAGTTTCACCACGGCGGCGGCGCGGCGTTCCTCGTCCGGTGTCTCGCCCAGGCAGTAGAAGCGCTGCTCGATGCTGTGAGCATCGTGAGTGGATTCGACACTGACCTGCAATGCCTCGCGCTGGTAGCGGCTGCTCAGGTTCACGATGTCGGCGGGGAAGGTGGCCGAGAACAGCAAGGTCTGCCGCGATGCGGGGGTGTGGCCGAGAATGAACTCGATATCATCGGCGAAACCCATGTCCAGCATGCGATCGGCTTCGTCCAGCACCAGCGTGTTGACGCGGGCGAGGTTCACGGTCTGCTTCTGCAGGTGATCGCGCAGGCGTCCCGGGGTCGCGACGACGACGTGGGCTCCGTGCTCCAGCGAGGCGATCTGCGGCCCCAGGGGCTGGCCGCCGCTCAGGATCACCACCTTGATGTTGGCAAGATAGCGGGCCAGTTTGCGCAGTTGCGTCGCCACCTGGGTGGCCAGTTCACGCGTGGGGCAGAGCACCAGGGCCTGGGTGCCGAAGTCGCGCGGATTCAGTCGTTGCAGCAGGGCGATGCCGAACGCCGCCGTCTTGCCACTGCCCGTCTTCGCCTGGGCAATCAGATCGCGGCCTTGCAGCGCTGGCGGCAGGCTCAGCGCCTGCACTGGCGTCATCTGCGCATAGCCCATGTCCTGCAGGTTCTGCAGCTGGGCCACGGGTAGGGGCAGCGAGTCGAAGCCTGCGGCCAGCCCGTCGCCGGTCGGCGCAGAGGTGCCTGACATCACTCGACTCCCAGCTGGTGCAGGTACTCGTCGTAATTGCCGACGAAATTGTTGAAACCATCGGGGCTCAGTTCGAGGATGCGGGTGGCCAGCGAGGAAACGAACTCGCGGTCATGGCTGACGAAGATCAACGTGCCGGTGTAATTCTCCAGCGCGAGGTTAAGGGCTTCGATGGATTCCATGTCCAGATGGTTGGTCGGTTCGTCCATCACCAGCACATTGGGCTTCTGCAGCATCATCTTGCCGAAGAGCATGCGGCCCTTCTCGCCTCCGGAGATCACCTTGACCTTCTTGTTGCTGTCCTCCTTGGAGAACAGCATCTTGCCCAGAATGCCGCGAATCACTTGTTCGTCGTCGCCCGGGCGTGCCCACTGGCTCATCCATTCGAACAGCGTGACATCGTCGGTGAACTCGTGATTGTGATCCTGGGCGTAGTAACCCAGCGCGGCGTTCTCGGCCCATTTCACCTGGCCGCCCAGCACTTCGTCGCCCTGACTGCCGAAGTGGCCCGTGATGGCCTGCAGCAGGGTGGTCTTGCCGATGCCGTTGGGGCCGATGATGGCCAGACGCTCGCCCGCTTCCACCATCAGGCTGAGATTCTTCAGCAGCACGTGGTCGCCATAGGCGAGTGTCAGCTTGTTCAGTTCCAGCGCCAGACGATGCAGCTTCTTTTCCTGTTCGAAGCGAATGAATGGGCTGACGCGGCTGGAGGGCTTCATCTCTTCCAGCTTGATCTTCTCGATCTGCCGCGCGCGTGAAGTGGCCTGCTTGGCCTTGGAGGCATTGGCGGAGAAGCGGCTCACGAAGGACTGCAGTTCGGCAATCTGCGTCTTCTTCTTCGCATTGTCGGCCTGGATGCGCTCGCGGGCCTGAGTCGACGCAATCATGAAATCATCGTAGTTGCCCGGGTAAAGGCGCAGCTCGCCGTAGTCCACGTCCACCATGTGGGTGCACACACTGTTCAGGAAGTGGCGGTCGTGGGAGATGATGATCATCGTGCACTCGCGCTGATTGAGCACGCCTTCGAGCCAGCGAATCGCATTGATGTCGAGGTTGTTGGTGGGCTCGTCCAGCAGCATGATGTCCGGGTCGGCGAACAGTGCCTGGGCCAGCAGCACGCGCAGTTTCCAGCCCGGGGCGATGGCACTCATCGGGCCATAATGCTGTTCCAGTGGAATGCCCAGTCCAAGCAGCAGCTCGCTGGCGCTGGACTCGGCGGAATAGCCGTCGAGTTCCGCGAACTCGATCTCCAGCTCCGCGACACGCATGCCGTCCTCTTCGGACATTTCCGGCAGATTGTAGATGCGGTCCTTCTCCTGCTTGATCTGCCAGAGTTTGTCGTGACCCATGATCACGGTATCGATGGCGGAAAAGTCTTCGTAGGCGAACTGATTCTGCCGCAGGATCCCCACGCGCTCGTCGACATCGACGCTGACATTGCCGGAAGTGGGCTGCAGTTCACCGCTCAGGATCTTCATGAAGGTGGACTTGCCGGAGCCGTTGGCCCCGATCAGGCCGTAGCGATTGCCGTTGCCGAAGCGCAGCGACACATTTTCAAACAATGGTTTGGCACCAAACTGAATGGTGATGTTCGAGGCAGTGATCAAGATGGTATCCGTTGGACGAAGTGCCCGTGTCGGGCAGAAAGTGAGGACAGCGCGAAAGCCGCGCATTATAGAGGACGTGCCCACGAGCGACTACTGCTTATTTTCCAGCCCCTTGTTAGACTGCCGACAGCGTTTGCAGTATCGTGCCGCCGCTCTCGTTTTCCCTCTTTCGCTGCCTCGGGTGTTCTCTTGAAAATTCTGATTCGCAATCTGGCTCGTGACGTGTCCCGTGAGGAACTGCAGGCGCTGTTCGAGGCGCACGGCCGCGTGCAGTCATGCACCATCGTCATGGACAGTGTGACTGGAGGCTCCAAGGGCTTCGGCTTCGCCAACATGCCGGTGCCCCATGAAGCCAAGGCCGCCATACGTGCGCTCAACAATCTGGAACTGCATGGCAGCCGGCTGCGCGTGAAAAAGGCAGAGGCACCCGCCAAGGCCGCCACGGCGCAGCCTGAGCCCGCTGCCGAACAGCCGCAGGCACAAGTCGATGCAGACGCAGTCGTGGGCGGCCCGCGCCTGAAGAAGGACGGCACTCCGCTCGGCCCGCGCAAGTCCCGTGTGTTTCGCAAGCCAGACTGAGGGCCCAGCAGCGGCATGGACGAGCAGCTTTCGCCAGATTCCTCCCGCGCGGCCCCTCTGCACTCGCCCGTGTTCGAGCACATGGTGACCACATTGCGCGAGCAGGCGTGGTGCGTGATTCCAGACGCTTTGCCGCCGCTGCTGCGTGATGCCCTGCTGGCTCAGTTGCAGCAGCCTGCTGCGCTGGGCTTGCGCGCCGCCGGCATCGGGCGACAGCAGGAGCACACCGTGGCCCCCGACATCCGCAGCGATGCGATCGCCTGGATCACCGGCAGCACCCCTGCCGAGCAAGCCTGGCTGGCCTGGGCCGATGCGCTGCGGCAGTTCTTGAATCGCCATTTGTTCTTGGGGCTCGACAGTTTCGAGAGCCACTTCGCGCACTATGCCCCGGGAGCCTTTTACGCACGGCATGTCGACGCCTTTCGCCATGCCGGAGTTCCCGCCGCGAGCACGCGCCGCGTGTCTCTGGTCGCCTATTTCAATCCACACTGGCAGACAGAGCACGGCGGCGAGCTGGCGCTGTTCGACCCGCAAAGCGGCCAGGAGTACCGAGTGCTGCCCGAACTGGGCACCGTCGCACTCTTTCTCAGCGAGGAGGTGCCCCACGAGGTTAGAGCGGCCCGCCGCGACCGCTACAGCATCGCGGGCTGGTTCCGGGTGCGCACAGGCAGTGTCCCGGTCTGAGTGATGCGCGACAGACGGTGGCATTTGCAGGGTGAAGAAGGGCCAGGCCGCTGGCTGCTGCGAGCGGGGGCGTGCTACTTTCTGCGCCGCGTACGAGCCGCCACCGGGCGTGCCGGCCCGCACTCATCATCGCCATCGACAGCCTGTCTTCAGGGAGTACACACCATGATTCGAAACACCATGCGCCGCACCTGCGCCGCCCTCGGCAGCGCCCTGCTGCTGGTATCCACGCTCGTCAGCGCCGACGTCAGCGGCAACTGGCGCTTTGCCGTCGAAGTGGCAGGCCAGACCGGCAATGCCACCGTTTCCATGACCCAGAACAGCGATGGCAGCATCGCCGGTCACTACACAGGCCAGCTGGGGGACACCGATTTCACCGGCACAGCGACGGGCAATGACTTCCAGTTCACCCTGAGCGGTGCCGCCGGCTCCGTGACCTACAAGGGCACGCTGCAGGAAGACGGCACTCTCAAGGGCAGCCTGGATCTGGGCGGCATGGCAGAAGGCAGCTTTGTGGGCAGCAAGGCGAACTGATGCCGGCGGGGCGACGGGCGTGCGTCAGCCTCAGGGCGAACGCCCGCGCCGTCCGTGGACCTAGCCGGCGCTCGGCTTGACACAGTCGAGCGGCAGGTGCTTAGATCGCCGCACAATAACGAGGCGACAACGCATGTCACACCAATTCCTTCACAGGCTGCTGCCTGTTGCGGCACTCGCGCTGGTCTGTGCTGGCTGCACTCCTGCCGACTCCCAGCCGCCGGCCACTGCCGTTGCGCCCTCTCTCGCCAGTGACATCCCTCGCACGCCGTCCGGCAAGCCGGATTTCAATGGCATCTGGCAGGTGCTCAGCACGGCCAACAACAATCTCGAAGCCGCCCCGGCGCGCGCTGCCCATGCGCTGGTGCCGGGCGATTTCGTGCCGGTGCCAGCCCCCGAGGTCGTGGCGATGGGCGCCGTGGGTGCCGTGCCGGCCAGCTTCAGCGTGGTGGATGGCGGCGTGATTCCCTACAAGCCGGAAGCGCTGGCCCGGCGTGACGAGAATCAGGCGAACTGGCTGACCAGCGACCCGGAGATCAAGTGCTTCATGCCGGGGGTGCCACGTGCCACCTACATGCCGCACCCGTTCCAGATCTTTCAGAGTGACGAGGCCATGTTCATCGCCTATTCCTTCGCGGGAGCGGTGCGCAACATCTATCTGGAAGACCCGGGACCGCCTCCGCTGGATGCCTGGATGGGCCAGTCCCACGGCTACTGGGATGGCGACACCTTCGTCGTGGAAGTCACTGGCCTGGATGATCGCACCTGGTTCGATCGCGCCGGCAACTACCACAGCTACAAGCTGAAGGTGACCGAGCGCTACACGCTGGAGAGTGTCAATGTCATCCAGTACGAAGCCACCATGGAAGACCCGGATGTCTTCGAGCGGCCCTGGACGATTCGGATGCCGATATATCGTCGACTTGAAGCCGGCTTTGAGCTGCCGCAATTCAAGTGTGTCGAGTTCGTGGAAGAATTGATGTACGGCAAGTACAGAAAAGGACGCGAGGCCGAGCTGTTCCCGCAGGACAGCAACGGCTGAGTGCAAGCAACCAGACCAACGCACGAGGTGAATACATGAAAATCACGACTCTGCTGGCCGCCACCGCTGTGGCCGGCGCCATGCTCGCGGCGGCCGCACCGGCTTCCGCCCATCACGCCTTCTCGGCGGAATTCGATGCCAATCTGCCGATCGCCCTGCGCGGGCCGATCACCCGCGTGGAATGGATCAATCCGCATTCCTGGATTCACCTGAACCACACCAACGAAGACGGCACGACGCAGGCCTGGATGGTGGAGGGCGGCACGCCCAATACCTTGCTGCGTCGGGGCATCAACCGCGACTCGCTGCAACTGGGCACCGAGATCGTGGTGACGGGCTATCAGAGCAAGGACCGTCTGTGCGAGCCGTCCTGCCGCGGCAACGGCCGTGACATCACCTTCCCGGACGGCCGCAAGCTGTTCATGGGCTCCTCGGGCACAGGCGCGCCGAACGACGGCTCCGATCCGGACGAGCGTCGCTGAGCCGCTATTCCAGCACCGGTTCCGGGACACGGTCGAAGCTGCCGCCGTCCCGGAACAACACCGCCCCATCGAAGAAGCCGGAGGCTTCCAGCCGCAGGGTCACTACCTCGAAACTGCGATTCTCCCAGAACCAGCCATGAATGCCGGTGAATGGCGCGTGATAGACGCCTGAGCGGCTCGCGCCCGTGGCCTGCTCGAAACTGCGCACGTTCTCCTCGCCTGGCAGGCCTTCCGGATCGGCATGCATGTCGAACACCAGCTCGCCAGTGGATTCCCAGCTGTAGACCAGCGTGTCGCCGGCATTCAGGTGGTACTTGTATTCCAGCGACTGAAAGCCCTCCAGAACGAATTCCGTGCTGTCCCGCGCATGGGGCTGCTCACGGCTTTCCAGCGGGCTGGCACTCGCTGTTCCCAGTTCCAGCAGGCCGAGGGCGCGTCCGCTGCCCAGCGGGTCGATGCCGAATTCGGCCGGCAGCACCGCCACCAGCAGGATGCCCCCCGCCACTAGGGCGGTGATGCCGGTGGTCAGGGCCAGGGAGCGGGGAGAAGGACTGTCATCTGGCGGGGTCATGATGATCTCCAGTGCAAGGTGTCAGAGGGGGGCGCCCAGCAGCCAGAGACTCAGCTGCCAGAAGGTGAGCAGGAAGCCGGCGCCCAGCAGCAGGGTGTTGGCGGCACGAGCCTGGCGCTGGAAGCTGTCGCGCCGCCGCCACACGCTCAGCAGCAGGAAGATGACGGTCAGCGCGAGCATCTGGCCGATCTCCACGCCGACATTGAAGGCCAGCAGATTGGCGAGCAGCCCGTTCGCGCTCATCTCGAAGGCCTGCAGGCGGCTGGCCAGTCCCAGGCCGTGGATCAGCCCGAAGACGAAGACGGCGCTGTGCGGGGCCGGTGCGCGCAGGCCCAGGCTGCGGAAGCCGCTCAGATTCTCGAAAGCTTTGTAGATGACCGAGAAGCCGATGACGGCGTCGATGAGCGCCGCATTCACGGGCAGGGCCAGCAGCACGCCGGCCAGCAGCGTGAGACTGTGGCCGAGGGCGAACAGGGAGACGTAGGCCAGCACCTGCCGCGGTCGCGCGAGGTAGAAGAGCACGCCGCACAGGAACAGCAGATGGTCGTAGCCCGTGACCATGTGCTTTGCGCCCAGATAGAGGAACGCGGCGATGGCGGGCCTGTCGATGCCCTGTACGAACACGGCATTGCTGCCCGCGATGGTGTGACCCAGGGCGCCGGCGCTCGCCAGCAGCAGCGCGAGACTCCACAGTCCTGTGCGACGGCGCAGCGCAGTGCTCAAGTTCGCCACTCAGTTGGCGGCGAAGCGCGAGATTTCGGGGTTGTAGGTCTGGTGACAGGCGCTGCAGACGCTGTACATCTGGGCCCCTGCCTGGAAGAAGTCTTCCTGGTTGCGCACGGCCGCGGCCTCCATGGCCATGGCGCCTGCCGCGCTCAGGGCATTGGCGTAGGTGATCCAGGCATCGTTGTCCACCGCCCGACCCGGCAGTGCCAGGGCATTGCCGGCCTCGACGATCTGGGCGGCACGCTGGCGCACCATGTCCCAGTCGGCGTCGGTGGTGGGGTAAAGCTCCTGATAGCCAGTCTCGATGTCATTCACCCAGCCGGCGGAATCCCACAGCACGTCGGCCGTGGGCTCGAGCACGAGGTTCATGAAGTCGCGCATGCCGAGCGAAAGATTGTAGGCGCTGGCGGAAGGGGCGGGGCTGGAGGCAGCCGGCGCGGGCGCCTCGGAGCAGGCACCAAGAACAAGGACGAGCAAGGCGAGGACACAGTGCTGGCCGGACATGAGAGAGCTCCTTGCAGGCGCCGGTGTGCGGCGCTGTGGTTGTTTTACGGGCATTCTAGCCTGTTCTCGGCGCGTCGCGGCAGCGACTTTCCTCGGCACGTCGCAGCCGGTTGTCGTTGATCCTGCTGTTTGCAAACCTAAATGAGATCAATTATCATCTAGCTCAGATCGCAACACTCCCCCTTTCATGCTCAGGAGCTTCGCCATGTTCAAGAAACTGTCACTGTCTCTGCTGTTGGCCTGTGGCGTCAGCGCCCAGGCCGATGAGGTCAATATCTACTCCGCACGCGAGGAGAATCTGATCAAGCCGATTCTCGACCTCTACGCCGAGCGCACCGGCACCACCATCAATCTGGTCACTGGCGGGGCGGATGAACTGACTCAGCGCCTGGAGCTGGAAGGGGCCAACACTCCGGCCGATCTGCTGCTGACGGTGGACGTGGGCCGTCTGTATCGCGCCAAGGCCGCCGGACTGCTGCAGAGCGTGGAGTCCGAAGTGCTCAGCAGCGTGATTCCTGCCAAGTACCGGGACTCCGAGGGCGAGTGGTTCGGCGTTTCCCTGCGCTCGCGCGTCGTGATCTATGACAAGGAAGCGGTACAGCCGTCCGATCTGTCCACCTATGCCGATCTGGCCGACCCGAAGTGGGCCGGCAAGATCTGCGTGCGCTCCTCTTCCAACATCTACAACCAGTCCCTGGTCGCATCCATGATCAGCCACAACGGCGTTGAGGCCACCGAGGCCTGGGCCCAGGGCTTCGTCGCCAATTTCGGCCGTCCGCCCCAGGGCGGCGATCGTGACCAGATCAGCGCGGTGGCCGTGGGCCAGTGCCAGCTGGCCATCAGTAACACCTATTACCTGGCCGGCATGCTGCAGTCAGCGGACGCCGACGAGCGCGCCGCGGCCGAATCCGTGGCCGTGTTCTTCCCTGACCAGAACGGCAACGGCGCCCACGTGAACGTGAGCGGTGCCGCTGTGACCAAGGCCGCCAAGAACCGTGATGCCGCCATCAAGCTGATCGAGTTCCTGGTGAGTGAAGAGGCCCAGGCCTGGTACGCCGAAACCAACAACGAATACCCCGTGCGCGCCGACGTGCCGCCCAGCGAGCTGCTGCAGTCCTGGGGCAGCTTCAAGGCCGACGACATTGCGCTGGATGAACTCGGCATCCATAATGCCGAGGCCGTTCGCCTGATGGACCGTGCTGGATGGCAGTAAGCAGGCCGTCGTCACTGGTTCAGGTTTCCATGGATACACACACCAACAAGGCCCCGAAAGGGGCCTTGTCGTCTTTGCAGCGCTGGCTCCCCACGCATCCCGGCACCTGGGTCATTCTGGGGCTGTGCCTGTTGCTCAGCGTCCCCGTGCTCACCGTCTTCAGTTCGATCACCACCAGCAGTGACGGTGTCTGGGGCCATCTGTACGAGACGGTGCTGGGCGATTACGTGCTGCACTCGCTCAGTCTGATGCTGGGCGTGGGGCTGAGCGTGCTGGTGCTGGGCATCGGGCCGGCCTGGCTGGTGACCATGACGCGCTTCCCCGGCAGTCGCATGCTGGAATGGGCGCTCGTGCTGCCCCTGGCCATGCCGGCCTACATCATTGCCTACACCTACACCGGTCTGCTGGATGTCGGCGGGCCGGTGCAGTCCTGGATTCGTGAGACCTTCGAGCTGCGCTTCGGCCAGTACTGGTTTCCGCCGATCCGCAGTCTGGGCGGGGCCATCACCATGCTGGCCCTGGTGCTCTACCCCTACGTCTACCTGCTCTCGCGCACCGCCTTCATCGAGCAGAGCGTCTGCGTGCTGGAAGTCTCCCGCACCCTGGGTGCCACCCCGCTGCAGGCCTTTCGCCGCGTCGCCATTCCGTTGGCCCGTCCGGCCATCATCGCCGGCCTCTCGCTGGTGCTGATGGAGACGCTGGCGGACTACGGCACCGTGCAGTATTTCGGCGTGTCGGTGTTCACCACCGGCGTGTTCCGCACCTGGTTCGGGCTGGGCAGCAGCACCGCCGCCGCCCAGCTCTCCGCCGTGCTGCTGCTGTTCATTCTGTTCCTGGTGCTGGCGGAGCACTGGTCGCGGCAGAAGGCGCGCTATCACCACACCAGCAGCAAGTACACGCGCCTGCCCCGCATCGAACTGCAGGGCTGGAAGAAGTGGGCGGCGCTGGCTTATTGCGTGACCCCGGTGCTGTTCGGCTTCCTCATTCCCTTCCTGCAGCTGCTGAAATGGGCCACCGAGACCTGGCATCTGCTGGACCGCGACGGCTTCCTCGGCATGTTCGCCAACAGCCTCAAGCTGGCCGCCATCACCGCGCTGATTGCCTTGGTGCTTGGCGTGTTCATCAGCTATACCAAGCGCCTGCGTCCCAGTCTGGCCCTGCGCGGCATGGTGCGCGTGCTGGGTCTGGGCTACGCGATTCCCGGCACGGTGGTGGCCATCGGCGTGCTGATTCCCTTCACCTGGTTCGACAACACCCTGGATGCCTGGATGCGCGAGACCTTCGGCATCGCCACCGGCCTGCTGCTCAGTGGCACCCTCGTGGCCGTGGTGTTCGCCTATCTGGTGCGCTTCCTGCCCGTGGCCCTGAACACCCTCGACGCCGGGCTGGGCAAGATCAAGCCGACGATGGACGACGCCGGCCGCTCCATGGGGCTCAAGCCGCTGCAGATCCTGCGCCGCGTGCACGTGCCGGTGATGCGCGGCAGCCTGCTCACGGCCAGCCTGCTGGTGTTCGTGGATGTGCTCAAGGAACTGCCTGCCACGCTGATCCTGCGCCCCTTCAATTTCAACACGCTGGCCATCCGCACCTATGAGCTCGCCAATCAGGAGCGGCTGGCCGAAGCCTCCAGCACGGCCCTGATGATCGTGCTGGCCGGCATCATCCCTGTCATCATTCTCAACCAGACGATCTCGCGATCCCGGCCAGGCCATGACTCCACTTCTTGAACTGCATCAGCTCACCGTGGCGCTCGAGCGCACAGTGATTGTCCGCCTAATCAGTCTGCAGCTGGAGCAGGGCCGGATCGGCTGCCTGCTCGGCCCCAGCGGCTGCGGCAAGACCACGCTGCTGCGGGCAATCGCCGGCTTCGAACGTGCGCTGGAAGGAGAGATTCGCATGGGCGGCGAGCTGGTCAGCGATGCCCGGCACTGCTTGCCGGTGGAACAGCGTCAGGTGGGCATGGTGTTTCAGGATTACGCGCTGTTTCCCCATCTGAGCGTGCGCGACAACATCGGTTTCGGTCTGCGCGGCCTGAGTGCGGCGGCCCGCACGGCGCGCATAGAGGAGCTGGCCGGCATGCTCAAGATCGCCGACTACCTCGACGTTTATCCGCACCGGCTCTCCGGCGGGCAGCAGCAGCGCGTGGCGGTGGCCCGGGCCATGGCGCCCAAGCCGCGACTGTTGCTGCTGGACGAGCCCTTCGCCAGTCTGGATGTGGAGCTGCGCGAGCAGATCGCGCGGGAGATCCGCCAGGTGCTGAAGCAGGACGGGATCACGGCGATCCTGGTCAGCCACAATCAATACGAGGCCTTCGCCATGGCCGACGAAATCGGGGTCATGCGCGCGGGAGAGCTGCTGCAGTGGAGCACGCCTTTCGAGCTCTACCACCAGCCCACCTGCGAGTACGTGGCGGACTTCGTGGGCGAGGGCGTCTTCCTGGAGGGGCGCGTGCTGGATGACAGGCGGGTTCAGACGAGTCTGGGCGTGCTCGGCGGCACGGAGTTGCATGGCTTTGCGGTGGACACCCAGGTGCAGGTGCTGATCCGGCCGGATGACGTCATTCACGACGATGACAGCCCGAAGACGGCCCGAGTGCTGGACAAGGCCTTCCGCGGCTCCCAGTACCTCTACACGCTGGAGATGCCCGATGGCACCCATGTGCTGAGCCTGGTGCCCAGCCACCATCGTCATGCCCAGGGCGAGATGATCGGCATTCATGTCGAGATGGACCACCTGGTGGCCTTCCCGCACTGAGTCACGCGCGGCGGCGCTTCAGCCGCCCTGATCCACCAGGAAGGTCTCCAGACTTTCCCCCGTCAGCTTCTTCACCTGCGAGAACACGAACCAGATGGCGGCCATCAGGATCACCATGCTGGGCAGGGCGATCACCGGATAGCTCAGGGCCGTCATGCGGCCGAGTTCCTCGCTGAACTGCGTGGTGCCGGGCGGGCTCACCAGGATGATGCGCGCCAGCAGGTAGTTCAGCGTGGAGGACACGAAGAAGCTGCCTGCCACGATCAGCGAGGCCTGGCTCAGGCGTTTCTCGAACATCGCGGTGTTGCCGCGCTCGGCCAGGGCGGCGTAGAGCGCGTCGATGCGCACCAGCTGGGCGTTCAGGATCAGCGTCTTCACCAGCGGGAAGCGCGTGCGCTGGGTGAACAGCACGGCCAGGCCGATCAGCGCCGGAATCGTCGCTTCCTTGATGGCGATGTATTTCGGGTCCAGCTGCAGCAGGCTGATGCCACCGGTCAGGAACACGCTGACGACGCCCAGCACGGAGAAGGGGTTGAGCTTGCCGGACTGACGCAGATCCCACAGGCCATAGCCGATGGGAAAGGTCAGGGCGATCACGATGCTCAGCGAGGGCCCGAGGCTGTCGGGGCCGCTGAGGCGGCTCAGGATGAACACCGGAATGATGATGTTGAAGGCCAGATTTGCCAGGAAGCTGCCGCGCGGCGGCGCACTCGTGGCGGAGGCAGTGGCTGTGCCGGTGGGGCTGGGGTTGTTCAGGTTCTCGGTGCTCATGGTCGGGTTGCTTGGTTCGACGGCTGATCAGGAAGCTGGAGTATACGGGGATTGCTATGCGGTGACGACGGGCAGTCTGTCGCCCGCGCCCCACTCTGCCCAGGCCCCGTCGTAGACGCCGATGTCCTTCCAGCCGGCAAGATGAGCGGCGAAGGCGATGACACAGGCCGTGACCCCCGAGCCGCAGCTGGCGATGATGCGTTGTTGTGGTCCGGCCTTGACTGTCAGCAGCGCATGCAGTTCCGCTGCCGGCTTCATGCGGCCGCTCCGCACCAGCTGGTCGAAGGGCAGGCTGTGCGCGCCCGGCATGTGACCGCCGCGCAGGCCGGGGCGAGGCTCCGGCGCCCGGCCGTGGAAGCGATCCGCCGAGCGGGCATCCAGAATGCAGACATCCGGCGCTGTCGTGGCGCGCAGCACCTCGCGCCAGTCGCACACCAGGGATTTGCACAGACGCGCCGTGAACGCCTTCTCGTCCAGGTGGGCAGGGACGCTTGCCGGTATGTCCCGATTCACGGCATGCCCCGCCTGCTTCCAGGCCGGCAGCCCGCCATCGAGCACCGCCACCTGCGTGTGCCCCATGGCACGCAGCATCCACCAGGCACGCGGCGCCGAAAAGATGCCGACGCTGTCGTACACCACCACCACGCTGTCCTGCTGCACCCCGAGGCGGCGCATTTCCGTGGTGAACAGCGCTTCGTCCGGCAGCATGTGTGGCAACGGCGAGTCGCGGTCGCAGATGCGCCGGTCGAAGTCGAAGAAGCCGGCGTTGCCGATGCGCTCCGCCCGCCATTCGGCCTCGCCGTCGCGGCCCGCGGCCGGCATGTGCCAGCTGGCATCCAGCAGCACCAGGGGAGCGCCAAGGGCATTGTGAGTGTTCAGGGCGGCAGCGAGCCAGTCCACACTGACCAGTGCTGAATCCAGGGTGAGAGTGTTCATGGGTTCTCCTGCGGGCCCTGCGTGGTGTCAGCCCTTGAGCTTCATCTCGTGCACGATCTGCGCGAGGCGCTCGACGGCCGAGATTGACTCCTGCGGGTCCAGATTTTCCTTGTCGTTGTTGAAATCGCCCTCGGCCTGGGCCTGCACCAGCAGGCCGTCGCGCCTTGGGTAGACCGAGACGCGGCGATCGCCATAGTTGAGGCCGTAGTGCACCTCGGGCTGGGGGATCAATTTGCAGGTCTGTCCCCGCACCGGGATGATGCTGTCATCGTTCAGCAGGGCCCGCGCGCCATAACCTGTGCAGTTGATGATGGTGCGATCGTCGATGGCCGCGAAATCGCTGCGATCGCGCAGAGTCAGCGTCTCGATGCGGCCACCGGCACTCTGGAATTCTTCCAGCAGCAGGCGCGAGTAGCCGGCGATGTTGAAGAGCAGGGCCGGGCGACGCCGCACATAAGGCGTCGGGAAAGGATGCGCTAGCGCGCTCAGATCGACGGCCCGCGGCGTGAGGTCCGCCAGCAGGGTGTCCTCGAAATCAGGGTATTCGGGTTCGCTGGATTCGCCGTGGGGGGAGGGCGTGCCCGGGGCGCGTTCGGACAGGCTGTACATGTCGCGCCACTCGATCGGGTCTCCCGCCACGCCCAGCAGGGACTGATAGCGACGGAAGGAATAGCGCGCCATGGCCTCCCAGCGCTCGGCGAAGGGGGCGGCATACTCGGCAGTGCAGATGCGCGAATCCGGCGTCCAGGAGCCCGTCGCGAACTGCGAACGCACATAAGGCGGGCGCTCGCTGGCATAGATGGTCACGCTCAGACCGGCCTGCTGGGCGACTAGGGCCGTGGTCAGGCCGATGGCCCCGCAGCCGACGATGGCGATGCGCTCTGCGCCTGTGCTCTGTGCCATCTGCGTGGCCAGCAGGCCGCTGCCCCAGGACAGGGACCAGCCGCTGCCGCCGTGCCCGTAATTGTGCACGACCTGGCGGCGCCCGATGCGCTCCAGCTCGATGCGCGGCCCCTGTGCCCGGAAGGGCCGGGTGCAGACATTCATCTCGATGATGCGGTCGGCACTGGCCCGAATGGGGGCGAGAGGGCGTTCGTCCGATTGCAGACTGGCGGCGGCAGGGCCGACAACGGGCGGGGTATCCGCCGCCAGCGTACTGCCCGCGGCGGCGGTGGAAAGCAGGGCGGCGGAGCCGCGCAGGAACTGACGTCGTTGCATGGGAGCCTCGTGGGCGGTGCAGGAGCTCTGCAGACGCGTGCGGCCTGCTTGCGGTGCCCTGCCCGCCCGCTTCATGACGCAGGAAGCGTGCCACGACTCGGGGTCAGGCGCCAGCCAGAACTTCCTCCGGCGCCGCGCTGCGCTGCTCGCCGCGAGCACGCTTGCAGGCATACATGGCCCTGTCCGCATGGCTCATCAGGGCATCGATGCTTTGCCCGTCCTCTGGCCACAAGGCGCCTCCGGCACTGATGCTCAGGGACAGCTCCAGATTCTGCAAGCGCACGTCGCCGTT
>JACCDP011017107.1_pt1 | contig 34821 bp, 60 predicted proteins | sample 7445841 | NCBI WGS metagenome assembly JACCDP01 (sample SAMN15323441, study PRJNA562643) | freshwater metagenome | isolation source: river surface water | place: USA:Blue River Watershed | collected 2017-08-17 | reverse complement strand
TTGGAGAAACAATTCTACTTGGTGGGTTCATGCAAAATGTTCCTACAGCAGAATTGAATGATTGCGTTGCACTACAATATACAGGTTTGAATGATAAAAATGGCAAAGAAATTTACGAGGGTGATATCTTAAAAATTCATTATGATGTCGGTGGTGATGTAATTGGACAAGTCTTATATGAAGCTGACCACGGTGGTTATATCTTTCAATGGGAACGAAAAGGACCAAATCAACATCATATCAACCTAAATTGTGATGTAGCATTTGAGTCGGTCATTGTTGGCAATATATTGGAAAATCCAGAACTATTAAAGTAATATGAATAATACAACTAGAACTTGTCCAAATTGTGGATCAAATGAAGTCAAAGATGGTTACCATTCTCTTTTTGGGTGTGGTTCTTCCTACTCTGATTTGCGAGGAGGAACCCCTACACTCACAGAACAACGAGAAGGTTACAAATTCCACGAAACGTTAGAGTGCGCACAGAAACAAATCAAAATCTTGACCAACAGACTAGTTAAAGTCGAGGAATACATCAAAAAGCAAACAGAAGTTCCAAAAAAGAGTTTGAAGTCTCTGGAACAACATAACAACGAAGCATATAACACTTTTGCCGCAATCAATAACCTCAATTCTGGCTTTGCTTGCCCAAAGTGTGGAGAAGAATTATATTATTCTAATCCCAATGCCATGTTAGCAACATATCCTCCTAAACGAGGTGTGCAGTGTAACAAGTGTAATCATACAGATTATGTCTATTAATATGAATAAACCAATAGGCGCAACACAAAAACAATTAGAAGAAAACAACATTGAATGGGTATATTGTCCTGATTATAGCCATAGAGGTAGTTATGAACCAACTTGGGCATTACGACATAGTAGTGAATACGACTGGGCCAAAGACAGAGCTAGACTTCTACAAGAAATTGCCAATCTGAAAAGAGATTGTCATCATCTAGCACAATGTATTGACCTATTGCATGTAAACGGATACACTTACGATTTGATGATGAAGTATACCAAAGAATCCAAATAATATGAAAATACTAAATCTATTCAAGAAAAAGACGGAACCGGAACCCGCTGTTAAAGTTTCAAAAAATCCTAGATTCAAAGAAGAAATATCTTTGGTTATCGCATATACAGAATCAGGCAAAAAACTGATGTATTATAAAACGTATCAAACTATTGCCACAGACGACCTTCAAGCATATCGTGAAAAACGAAATGAAATATTCAAAGGATATCAACAAACAATAGACAAAATTCACACTGATATAAGAGACAATCCATCCGATCCAATGTTGGCAGTTGAGGATAAAAGTCTTCTCATCAAAAAATCAGACTTTATTAACGCTAAGATTCTAGTCACCGTAGAGAAAGGTATACATGACTCCTGAAACAAAAGAAAAACTAGCAAAACTTAAAGCTGAAATACTTCAATGTTTGAAAACATCCAAAAAACGTTTTCAGTTTAAAAAGTATACTAATAAGTTGACCGATGCATTTTTATTGGATAGTGGAGAAGAGTTATTAAAACAGCTTAAACAAGTTCAAGCCAAGTCCGAATCTAAACAAGTTGGATATGGCGTCGTTGGATCGCCAACATTAATTATTTTAGAAAACAATCCAGAAAAAGGATACAAACTTAATGTTGGTGACCGATATAAGGGCGAATATATTGGCAGAATTGGGGATATAGAATATCTGTGTAGCATTTCCGACCATTTAGACAAAATCTCTCGTACAGGAGAAAAATCTACCGAAAACCAAGTCATTGAAGGACAAATATTTTATCTTGCTAAATCTGACGATGAAGATAGTGAAATCTACAACATTGCTCAACGATATGTCAACTTTACAAGTACGTCTGGCTACAATAGAGAAGAAGCCCGAAAAATAAAAGCAGAGTGTATAAAAGAAATCAAAGCAATTTATGTGGCTCAAATTGTCAAAAATTACGATGTCACACGAATTTCTGAATGGAATCAATACTCCAGAGTAGCTAATCGAACTACAAGAAATAGATATAGAGAATAATCATCATGTCGATACCAACTAAACAACCAGATGTAATTGACCTAACCAAGTCAATCAGAGAAGCACACTATCAACTACAATTAGACTACCAAGCTCTAATGTTGAAAGTCACTACTCTACAAGCAGAAAACGAAGACCTCAAAGAAAGATTGGTTAAGATTGCAGAGAAAATCCAACTTGACTGATAAAAATGGAAAAGGTTATATACGATATTGGGTCGAATAATGGAGATGACATTCCATATTACCTAATGAAATGTGACAAAGTTGTGGCGGTTGAAGCAAATCCACTTTTGTCAGAGGTTATCAAATCAAGATTCGTAGATGAAATAAACAACGGCAAAGTTGTTGTTGAAAGTTGTGTAATTACAGATAAACCTGATTTGGGTGAAGTTAACTTTTACGTGCATAAACATAATCACGTATTAAGTCAATTTCCATCTCCTCTATTCAGCCAACTCACAGAGTTTGATATAGTTAAACTGCCATCTACGTCGATACTAGATATCATCAACAAACACGGAACACCATACTACATGAAGATGGACGTTGAACATTACGAAGTTCCACTATTGAAAGCATTGTTCACCCACAACATTCGTCCATCATACATTTCAGCTGAATCACATTCGTGGGAAGTGTTTGAAACGCTTGTAAATGAAGGCGGTTACAAACTTTTCAAACTGGTTACAGGATGGTCAGTATGTGATGTGTATAAAAACCGATTAATCGAACACCACATCACGAAAAATTTAACGCATTACTCTTTTCCATATCATTCATCTGGACCATTTGGAAATGACGTTGACGGCGATTGGTTGAACGTTACCGATTTTCGTACTCTTCTACTTGAAGAAAATGTTGGTTGGAAAGACATTCACGCCACAAATATTGAAATTTAAAAATGAAGACATTACCATGCAATCAGTGTCCTCACGATTCGGTTTGTTGTAAGTGGGGGACATTCTTATCTCAAGAAGAAGGTGAATCGTTATTAACAGAATTCGGTAACGATTTTGTTTTCTTTGATACCAGCAAAAAAGAATACCGAACCCAAACATGGAACGGAAAATGTGTGTTTTGGAGAAACAACAAGTGTTCAATTCACTCACACAAACATTATCCATCGGTTTGTCGTAAATTTCCGTGGGAAGATGGACGAGATGCTTCGTTACCTATGGCATATGACGCATCATTGTGTCCAGAAATTACATCTTGACAGTCTAATAAGTTGTGATATCATCATAATATGAAAATCGTCATAAATACTTGTTACGGTGGGTTTGGCCTCAGCGAAAAAGCAACAATGCTTTATGGCAAAAAGGCTGGTCTCAACATTATAGCCGTACCAGATAAAAAATTCAAATCAATCATCAACTATTACTTAAATGAAGTACACGATGACAATTATTTTGTTGACTGGGATATTAAACGAGATGACCCTATTTTAGTTGAAGTGGTTGAAGAACTAGGTGCGGAATCAAATGGTGAATACGCCAAACTTAAAGTCGTCGAAATTCCTGACGATGTAGTTGATTGGCGAATAGACGAATACAACGGAGCTGAATACGTCTGTGAAGGAAGACGATGGGATTAAACTAATATGCGATTATATTCTCGAAACAATAAAGATGACCTGTTTGATATCTTTAACATTGATATCCATTTTCCCACATTCAAATATGGCGTACAGCCAGGAAACGAATGGGGAACTGATCTTCCAACAAAATGCGTCGATATCGAATTCAATACACAACTAATTTATCGCAAAGATAAGGTTTGGACTTATTTTGAGTTGACTTTGCTAGGATTCGGTGTTAGTGTAACTAAACAAACCGGATACTGAAAATATGAAAAGTATACACACCGAAGATATAATTTGGATCATCATTGGTATTTTAGTTATTGGTGGAGGTATTGCATACGGTATACATGTCAGAATGTTAAACAACTCTATAAAAGTTATCGATAACTGCGAATACATTAGAACCTACAATGGTCATGGATGGAATCTAACTCACAAAGGAAATTGTACAAATAGCATACATTATAAAAAGTAACATGAAATACAGAATTTGGAGCAAAAACGCACAGTGTTATACTCACGAACCCTGTTATCCAGGCTCATCACTACATTGTGCATCAAACTATTACCTAGATAGTGATGGTAACATTGTTGACTTTGTAACAACTATTGGCGGTAATCAAGATGATGCATCAAAATGTGATGTAGACCAAGAAGCTTATAAAATTGAACTATGTACCGGTTTCAAAGCCACCAACGGAGAATATCTGTACGAAGGTGATATCGTCGAAATGCCCCTTGGTATCAAAACCACCATCGGCAGAGTCGTATACGAACACTTTGGATTCATGATCTATGAACGTACAGGGGGAGTTCTACAGTTTGTTCAACGTCAATACAACTATCTTGGCAATTACAACAAAAACAAGGAAATTCTAACTGCTCCAGTCAAAATTGATAATGGTAGTGCAGGAGGACATTAACCATGAGACAATTCATTTACAGAATTTGGGACATCAAACAACAGAAGTATGTTATGACTGCTTCTTTGTACGGGTGTGAAGGAGTAGCACACTTGACTCAATGTTTCAATCGTAATGAAAGTATCATTGAAGAATATACCGGCGTTGACGATATCAAGGGTAATAGAATCTTTGAAGGGGATATCATCAAACAAAAAGTGGGACGCAAGTATGAATACTATCCAGTGACATGGGAAACTGGTCTGGGTTGGTATGTCGATGACTTTCCACTACGTATGTTCGATGATGATGTGATCGTGGTAGGTAATATTCATCAACCTCTGAAAAAGAAAAAATGAACACAAACATTGCATCTGAACCACCAAACACTAGATACTTTTTAACAAACTCGAAAACAAAAGTAGCCAAAGTTAGGATTGTGCTTTTATACAAAACCAAATGAATAGACAACTTAAATTTAGAGTGTGGGATCCAATTCTATCGTGTTGGAACAATAGTGATCAACTTTGTTTGCGTCCATCTGGACACGTAACCGATGGATCAATTCATATTGATAGTAAATACGTTCAATTCAGTACGGGTTTACTTGACAAAAATGGTAAAGAGATCTACACTGGTGATATCCTGTACTTTGTTGCTAAATACATTTACACAGAACCAGTAGAAGTTATCTATTATGGATCTTCATACGGTTGTATTACACATGATGAACGAGGTATTCTAAAAGAATATACAGAACTAAATCACATAGTTCAACAATACTATCCAGAAATTATTGGTAACACTTTTCAGTTGCCATGTAAACCAGATCACAACGGTGAATGTATTCACTGTGATTGTTGGCTAACAGACTGTCCGATTTTAAAGAACAAACAATAAAAAAATATATGAGTGGACTATATAATGCACTATTCGGAGTGAATCCTATCGCTGACACCCTGCTATTTACTCTTGGTTATACAAGAGCTGATTGTGGCAGATTCAGGGATTGTTACATTGACAACGACAAAATCGTCATTTACACCCGAAATGGTGGTGGCAACCGTGACGATTATGAGGATGTTTTTGAAGCCATGAGTCAACATCCATGTTATCTCGGTGACTATGATGACGACTATGATTGCACCTACGCACACATTGCGTTTTCGTTTCCCGAAGACTATAAGAACGAGTTGACTGCGTTGGCTTCAAATTCCCAATCAATCACTCCATCTGAAAAGTGGACGAACTTGATTGCTTCTCTCGAAAATAGTCAGAAAAAGTAGTTGACGACTTCAACATCTTGTGATACCTTGTTCTCAACATGAATAAAACGTTCGATACAATCTATTCCAAAGACACCCTCGGTAACATCCGTATCTGGTACATGGAACAAAGCGGCAACAAGTACCGCACTGTTTCTGGTCTCTCAGACGGTGAGAAGGTGACATCCGAATGGAGTCATGCTGATGCAAAGAATGTGGGACGGTCAAATGAAACCACTTCAATCGAGCAGGCAACGGCCGAGATTGAGGCCAAGTACAAGAAACAGCTCAAGACAGGGTATCACAAGAATGTCAAGGACGTAGACGTTTCTACGTATGTTGAACCGATGCTTGCTCAACCCCTCCATAAGTTGAACAAGAAGCCGGACTTCTCCAAGGAAACGTGGGGTATGCAGTGTAAGTTCAACGGCAACCGCTGCATTGCTACCAAGGACGGTCTTTTCACCCGAAAGGGTGAGAAGTACATGAGCGTTCCTCACATTGAGAATGCTCTTAAGCCCTTCTTCAAGAACTATCCCAACGCTGTTTTGGACGGTGAATTGTTCAACAACGATCTTCGTCAACAGTTGAACGAAATCAGCAAGTTGATTCGTAAGACCAAGAACATTGACGCATCGGATCTTGCTGAGAGTGAGAAGAAGGTCAAGTTCTACATCTATGATGGCTATAACTTCACTGGAAAGTCTGATGTTCTTGATGAAGAGACTCCTTACAGTGAACGCAAGAACTGGATTGACAAGGTTGTTATTCCGATTTCCAAGTGTCTCGTTGAGGTGGAGACCAAGATTGTCAAGAGTGACGATCAGATGAATGAACTGTTTCAGGATCTTCTCAATGACCAACAGGAGGGTGGTATTCTTCGTAAGATGGACGCTCCTTATGAACACAAGCGTTCCAAGAACCTTGTGAAGGTCAAGAGTGAGGACGACGATGAAGCTATCATTCTCGACATCACTGATGGTGATGGCAACTGGAAGGGTGCTGCAACCAACGTGACCTTGAAGTGGAAGAACAAAGAATTTGATGCTGTTTTTAAGGGCAGTTATGAAACCCGTGCCAAGATTCTTAAGGAAAAGAAGAACTGGATTGGCAAGGAAGTTACGTTCTTGTATATGGGACTGACTGGTCTTGGAACTCCAAACTATGGTCGTGTTGATCCTGAAAACTGTTTCAAGTCTGATCGTTAACAATTTTGGGAGTGTCATGTGCCTGGCCAGAGGCTAGCAAGTAACTGGGGTATGAATTAAATTAACACGCACAACGCTGTGTTAAGCTCCCTTCACTTTTTTAAAAAACTATGAGTAACAAATATAAGAGTATTGATGTTGTTGAGTGGCTGAAGAAGCAAGTCGAAACCAAGTTCGCCAAGGATATGAAGTATACTTCAACCAAGGTGTATCTCAGTTGTGATCGTCCACACCCGGATGTGATTGCTGAGTGTATCAAGGAAGACGGTGAACGAGATATCATTCGATTCCTTGTGGTATGAACACGGTGTTCTCCATAGATTGGATATTCATCTTTCTTTTAATGGTTTTAGTTGTAATTATGTTTATCGTGATTACTGACGATGGAGACTAAACTATGAGCAAAGCAAAATACTATTTGAAGATCAATCTACCTCCCAACTTTGATGAGGCAGATACAGACAATATCAAAAACGATTTGATGGCCTATATCAACAGCAAGAACCAATATGGTGCTCTGTATGGTACTGAGTCTTCAAAGAAGGGTATCACAATTACCAAAGTTATTTATCGGACCAATGAAGACAATTATTAAGTGGAGTGGAATAATGTTGTTTGCAGCATTTGCCTATGCTGCTACGTTACCAGAACCGGTGAAGGTGTATCTTATTGTTTCGTCAAGAAGCGGTGATTATACCATCGAAAAGATATTTTTGATTAAGCAAAACGCTGAAAAATATCGTGATATGTATAAAGACCATCACAACTATGTGATTGAAGAAAGAAGTCTAACTGAATGAAGAAATTGATTATTATTGCACTTTTGTGTACCGGCTGTTCAACGTTTTTGCGTTATCATTACAAAACCGCTCTTCGTAACATTCCACAAAACACCCGTGTTATTGACGTTACCAACGATTATATTGTGTATGAAACCTACACTACAAACAAGATTGTTGGCAAGTTAGTGACTGTCAGTGGTAAACAGTATACCACTACCAACGGTATCACTTTCACTCCATACGAAACAGTATCAGTAGCAGTTTACAAAGCCAAATATGGTGCTGAAGGTAATATTCTCAGTACAGTCAAGATCAAGTGAACTATGTCAGAAAACAATGATTTGATAAATACCGGATGGAAGAACCCGCCTGATAAAAACAAATCTATTGTTTGCACCACGGTCATTGGAGATGAACCACCTGAAGAACAAATCAAAGCGTATATGCTCGAACACAATGTTGGGTATTACGTTGCGTTAGAACAATTGAGAAAAACTACATACAAAGAGATATGAACACCCCCAAAGTTATTAAACTGAATGAGAAAAATCAATGCATGAGTGTATCATGTGATTTTTATCAAACATGTTTTTATAATAGTGTTTCACATACATATACTACGATACGTAAGTTTTATCCTCACGTCGTGGATGGTAATAAGTGTTACAGTGTCAATTCTGGCAAACGAAGTGAACTGAAAGATAACAACTATCCGTATGTATTTGAATCAATAAAGGATATATCATATGTCAAAAATCAATCGTAAAGGGTTTTTCTCCACTCTATTTGGAGGACTCGCAGGAATTGTTGCCGGAACCAGTGTTAAAGCATCAGAACCAGCACCAGTTGTTGAAAAAGTTCTAACTTGTGACAAGTTGGTATTTACACACAGTAGTGGTGCTACGTGTGTAATGTCATTTATAGACAGTGACAATTTTAGAATCACGGTCAATAACAATCAGGCTGTTTATGTCAATATTCATTCGCCACTCAAACAACCAGAACCAGTTACATCGAATCTAACTGAATTTAAGTTTAGTTCTAATGGTAATGTTGGACTAGGAACCGCTTATCCTACAACAAGCATTTATATTAATGGCTGATAGGAAACATTGTTGTTATATAGTTATTTGTAGGGACAACACCCTTTATTGTGGTTATTCTAATGATGTTGAAAAGCGTGTTAGAAATCATAATAAAGGGTGTGGTGCTAAATACACCAAAACAAGATTGCCAGTGAAGTTGGTATACACCGAATGTTTTGATACTAAAAGTGACGCAATGAAGCGGGAATATCAAATCAAACAGTTGACTCGGCAACAAAAATTGAAGTTGATTCATGAAAAACAAAAAAGCATTCACACTAATTGAACTGTTGTTGGCAATCACATTGATGGGCATTCTTATTACCGTGGTTGCATTCAACTTTGATTCGTTGTGGACCAACAAGTACAGTGAAGCCAAGGAAAATCTCAAAACGTTTTTGATCAACCACAAACATAAAGCCACTTACTTTCAGACAAACTCTGAAATTTACTTTGATGATCTGTACAACCTATATGGCAACTTTGAAGATGTGTATTTGTTGGAAAACATCACCAACGATTTGAAAATTGTGGAAAGTTCTTCCACAAAAATCGTATTTTTTCTTGACGGTGGAGCTGAAGAGAGTTATATTGTGACCACATCATTGGATGGCACTGTTACAAATACGTTTATAATCAACGCAATCGGTATTATCACATATAACGACGGTTATACGCCACTAAACGTAGTTACTAACATGCCATCCTCAATCGAAGAATAATTTATGTTGACATTTATACTAGCTACATGGTCACTGGTAGGAATAATCAGTGGACTCATTCTATCAAAATTGGATTGTACAACCGTTCGTGTAAAGGATTTCGTTGCATTTGCGATACTTGGATACACCATCATTCCCAGCGTTATTTGGGGTGAACTTGTGGATCGGGTTTTCAAGTCCAATCCTACCATCATTGATTTCCGAAAATAATTATGAAACATTTTATTACCATCGACATCGAAACCGGTGGAATTGGTGACGACAAAAGCATTCTTCAGGTCTACATGGGCCTGTTTGAAAAACAAAACGATTACTTCGTGTTTGTTGATGAAGTGAATCTATACATCAAGCCAAATGACGATGTTTACAAGATTACGGCTGAAAGTTTGACCATCACCAACATCGACTTGGTTGCACACAACAAGATTGCAGTCACCGAGAAACGTGCTGGAACCATCATATATGACACATTGCGTCGTTGGTATGACATTTCCAATGACAAACTCATTCCAGTGGGGCATAACGTGGCATTCGACATTCGAAGAATTTCCAACACGTTGATCAGTCCGGGTAGTTGGGATCAATATGTCAGTTACCGGGTTTTGGATACGTGTACCATTGCTCAGTATCTTCGATTGAAGGGCACTCTTCCTCCGAATTTGTCGTGTAGTTTGGTGAATTTGTGTGAGTATTTTAACATCAGACAGGATTCTGGCAAAGCACATGAAGCCAAATATGATGCGTTGAATGCCATGAATTTGCTGGACTGGTTGTTGAAATTATAAGAAAAAAACTGTTGACTTTTCCAAATTTCACAGTATAGTTATCAACGTAAGCAGACCTAGATTTTGATATGGTCTCTTTACAACAACAATAAAAACATAGAAAGGTTTAGGTAATCTATGAAAGAAAAAGTTAATAAGCCAACTGATGTTGGCGTGATCGTTGGCCGTTTTCAAGTCAACGAACTTCATGAGGCTCACATCGACCTCATTACGTCTGTTACTAATAAGCATGATCGTGTGCTTGTGTTCTTGGGTAACAGTATTATCCGCAACACCACATCCAATCCGTTGGACTATCGTGCCCGTAGGGCTATGATCGCAGATAAGTTTCCCAATGTGGAAATTCACTACATCAACGATAATCCATCTGATCTTGCATGGTCCAAGAACCTTGACAAGTTGATCTCGGAACAGTTGATGCCACTTCAAACAGTGACGTTGTACGGTTCCCGTGACAGTTTCCTCAAGGGTTATAGTGGCAAGTACAATACGTGTGAACTGGAAGCAACCACCTTTATCAGTGGTACCGAAGTTCGTCGTCGTGTGTCCAACAACTATCCTGCTACATCGGATTATCGTGCTGGTATGATTGCAGCGACTGCCTATAGGTATCCAACCGCTTTTCAGTGTGTGGATATCGCAGTGGTCAATGACAAACAAGAAGTGTTGTTGGCACGTAAGCCTGACGAAAAGAAGTGGAGGTTCATCGGTGGATTCAGTGATCCTCGTACATCTTCGTTGGAAGAGGATGCCAAACGTGAAGTTCAAGAGGAAGCTGGTATCGAAGTTGAAATAATTTCGTATCTTGGTTCCACATTGATTGATGACTGGCGGTATCGTGGTGAACAGGACAAAATCAAGACTGCTTTGTTTTTGGCAAAGTACATCTTTGGTAAACCTGAAGGTGCAGATGACATTGCCGAAGTCAAGTGGGTTCCGATTGGAACTGGATTGGCAAAAGACAACATTGAACCTCTTCACCATGTTTTGGTGGATATGTTCAACGAAAAGTTTGGAAACAATCGTGAGTTGCAAGATAAAGTATTTCAACCACAGATTGATGGAAATATGCCTTGACTTTGAGTGAAGTCTAGGTTAACTTGAAAAAGTAAAGATTAAGGTACAGATAAAAATCATTACATAGAAAGAAAAAGTATGAATAAGAATATTTGTTTGACGACGGATAGTTACAAGTTGAATCACTGGAATCAGTATCCAAAGGGCACCGAAACGGTTTATAGTTATTTCGAGTGCCGCAAGGGTGCTCAGTTTGCTGAAACTCCTTTCTTTGGACTTCAGTATATCATCAAGAACCACCTTGAAGGTGTGGTCGTGACCCGTGAGAAGATTGAAAACGCTGCAAGGTTGTGTAAGGCTCACTTTGGTAGTGAGAAGTATTTCAACCGTGAAGGTTGGGAACACATCCTCAACGCCTGGGGAGGCAAGCTTCCTGTGGTTATCAAGGCTGTGGAGGAAGGCACCGTGGTTCCGATCAACAATGTGTTGATGACCATTGAGAACGTTGGAGGCGCCAAGACTGCTTGGTTGACCAACTTCTTGGAGACCATTCTTTCTCAGGTTTGGTATCCTATTACGGTGGCTTCACTGTCCCGTGAGGTCAAGGTGAACATCAAGGAATACCTTACGTTGACCAGTGATGGTGGACTTCTTGAATTTGGACTTCATGACTTTGGTTTCCGTGGTGCTTCTTCTTGGGAGTCTGCTGGTATTGGTGGTGCTGCTCATTTGATCAACTTCCTTGGAACCGACACGGTTGTTGCTATGGAAGTGGCAATTAACTACTACAATGCTAATCTTGAAGGACTGGCATACAGTGTTGCCGCCACTGAACACTCTGTTATGACCGCCCTTGGTAAGGGTGGTGAGGAACAGGTTGTTGAGAATCTTCTCAATGAATATCCTACGGGTATTTTGTCGGTTGTTTCTGACAGTTATGACATTTATAACTTTGTTGACAATATTGTTGGAAACAAGTTCAAGGATCGTATTCTTGCCCGTGATGGTGTGTTTGTGGTTCGGCCTGATAGTATTACTCCCCAACATCCTACGCCTGAATCGGAAATGGTGTGGATTATGCACAGTCTTTGGGATAACTTTGGTGGCACCATAAACAGCAAGGGATATTGTGTTATTAACCCCAAGGTTCGTGTGTTGTGGGGTGACGGAATTGATATTGAAGGCATCAAGAAGATTCTGTATGCTGTTACCAAGGCTGGATTTGCAACTGAAAACATTGCATGTTTTGGTATGGGTGGTGGACTTCTTCAGAAGGTGAATCGTGATACGCAGCGTTGTGCTTTCAAGTGTAGTGCTCAGTATCGTGATGGTCAGTGGTATGACATTCAGAAGAATCCCAAGGATGTTTCCAAGGCATCCAAGAAGGGCAAGCTCAAGTTGACCAAGATTGACGACAAGTTTGTCACGGTCAACGAAAATGATCCCGGTGAGGATTATTTGAAGGTTGTGTTTGAGAATGGTGTGTTGATCAAAGAAATTGACTTTGATACCGTTCGTAAGAATGCTGCTTTGTAATTGACAAAACAAAGGTTTGCGGTGATCCTATTGAAAACCGCTTCTTTTTATGACTGACAAAGTTAAACAAGTTATTGTAATGCGCAAAGACCTTAACATGAGTAAGGGCAAAATGGTTACTCAAGGTGCTCATGCCAGTATTGCATTTCTTACCCATCTAGTCCGTGGATATAATGGAGAATCGCTTCTTCTGAGTAAAGCTGAAAAAGAATGGGTATATGGCACTTTCTTCAAGGTTTGTGTGGGTGTAAACGATGAAAAGGAACTTCTTGACATTGGATACAATGCTGTTAAGATGGGTTTATCAGTAAAATATATTGAAGAAACCGGCGGGTTTGATAAACCTACCATTACTTGTCTAGCTATCGGACCAGATTATAGTTCTGTAATTGACCCCATTACGAAACATCTTAAACTTCTATGAATAACCTCAAAATCTTTGCCGGAACCAGCAATCTTCCACTCGCTCAGAAGATTTCTGACAATTTGCACACCAAACTGGGTAACATTTACCACCACAAGTTTCCAAGTGGAGAAACTTATTGTCAATTCAAGGACAATATTCGTGGTTGTGATGTATTCTTGGTTCAGGGTATTACCAATCCCGCCAACGAAAACCTAATGGAACTGTTAGTGATGGCAGATGCTGCACGTCGTGCTAGTGCAGATCGAATTACAGCGGTTATTCCTTACTTTGGTTACGCACGTCAGGATCGTAAGGACAAGAGTCGTGTTCCCATCACCGCAAAGTTGGTTTTGGACCTAATTGAAGCGTCTGGAATTGACCGTGTGGTGACCATGGACCTGCACAGTCCTCAAGTTGGTGGATTTACCAATCTTCCCTTTGATCACTTGACTTTTGAACCGGTACTTAGTACATGGATCAAGGAAAATTTCAATCTGCCAACTGACCGTGACAAGTTGGTGTTGATGGCACCAGATGTTGGTGCAGTAAAGCGTATTGAAAAGTACGCTACTACGTTGAATGTTGACTTTGGTTTCATCAGTAAGAAGCGTCTTGGTGATGATAAGGTGGAACTCCAAAGCATCGTTGGTGACGTTAACGGTAAAAACGTGGTGATCATTGATGATCTCACCGAAAGTTGTGGTACGATGATTCAGGCAGCAGAAGCGTGTAAGAAACATGGTGCACAACGAGCTGTGTGTGCTGTAACTCATGGTTGTATTACTTCTACTGGAGTTACACGTATTCAGTCGGCATTGGAAGATAAGATTGTGGATCAGTTTGTGTGTAGCAATACTTCCAAGAATCAAAACAACTTGGGTGACAAGGTTTCTTATCTGGATGTGAGTAACCTATTTGCTAAAGCTATCAATAGTATTCACAACAACGAAAGTGTGAGTGAACTGTTTGTATGAAAACTTGGACTCAAATTATTCAACACGTTCAAAGTCAAAAGATTGAACGTAAATGGGAAAAGTTGTATTGGTGTATTGACATGCATGATACCATCATTACTGGTACGTATAATCGATTTAATGATGGGGCAGTCATTTATCCATATGCCAAGGAAACTCTTGACTATCTATTCAATAGTCCAGATCATTATACCATTCTTTGGACAAGCAGTTATATAACATCAATTCAAGATGTGGTACAACGTTTTGATTTGAATTTTAACGCTATCAATTGTAATCCAGAGTGTCGTAACACCGATTTGTGTGATTTTCAAGACAAGTTTTACTTCAATCTACTACTTGATGATAAAGCTGGATTTGATGGCACTAAAGATTGGCGTGAGATTTATGAAGCGTTAACGAACACTGATAAGGTTTACAGTACCAAACAAAAAAGAATTATGGAGGATAGTTTGTCATGAAATATATTGAGGCACCGAGTTACGAATGTTTGAATGTTCCGTATCCGTCTGTATTTTTTGCAGGCACTATTACGGGTGCTAAGGATTGGCAGAAAAATCTATTTGAACGAATTCGTTTGTGTAATGGAACCGTCTACAATCCAAGACGGGAACATTTCGACTTCAACGATCCAAACGAAAGTGCTGTTCAGATTGAATGGGAATACATTCAATTGCATCAGGCTGACATCATTTCGTTTTATTTCAGTCATGAAACGTTGGGTCCGATCACTTTGTTTGAGTTGGGTGCTGCTTTGGAACGAAACTTGATGAGTCCCAAGAAGCAAAAGATTCTCATTTATTGTGAACCCGAGTATCGACGAAAGTTTGATGTTGAGTTTCAAACTCAATTGATCTTGAAGACGTACAATTCGATGATTGTAGATGGACCAAAGGAAGATTTTGTGTTTTACTACGACGATTATGATGAATTTGTGAAGAATTTGATTGAACGCATCGTGAACCGATAGTACAGTATATACCATGAAAGTTGCAAAATATAATGATGCCAAGTGTTGGGTTGTAAGTGACCTACATCTTGGTCATAAGAAGGAGTTTATCTGGGGTAAGCGTGGATATTCGTCCGTCGAGGAACATGATAGTGCTGTTATTGCCAAAATCAATGAACTGGTTGGTCCAGACGACATTTTGTTTTCACTGGGTGATTTCTGTTTGAACACTGATGAAAAGCAGTTTGAAAGTTATCTGGATCGAATTGTGTGTCAAAACATCAAATTGATTTGGGGTAATCATCCCAATCCGTTGTTCAAGATGTATCGAAACATGATTTGTGCTAGATACTGTCAGGATGATATTGAGGTTTATCCATATCGATATCGCAATGTGACTATTCTTGGCTATCATCATGAATGCATCATTCATGGACGATATGTGGTTCTGAATCATTTTCCTATTGCCATTTGGGAAAACATGAAGGAGGGAGCATATATGTTGTGTGGTCATAGTCATTACAGTTATCCAGCAACTCAAGTGGATAGTGCTGATGGATTGACATTGGATTGTGGATGGGATGGTCATGCCAAACCTCTGTTGTTTGATGAAATTGTTAGTATCATGAATCAGAAACAGATTAGGAAAGCAGATCATCACGTTAAGTAACAACATCCCCACATTATAAAAACATGTGGGGATTTTTTATGTCTTGATAAATCAAAGTTGTTAGTATATATTACTGGTTATGCCTACATCACAATTATTAGACGACGAAAGTCACAAGTTTTTGACGGATCTTGGATTTGTTGCAAGACCTTTAATTGGTCATAGCATCAAAATCGCATATGATTATCCAGATGTAATATCGATTACTTTGAATAGGTCAATCAAAGTGACCTCATTAAAAAAGTTGCTTCAGATCATTGTGGAACAAACATATTCTGAGGGTCGTGAACAGGGAAAGAATGATGCAATCAATGCAATCATGAAAAACGTAACCAGAACAATTTTTGACATCAAATAAATTATGAACAATTCTAATTATGCAGCCAAAGAAATTCTAACTCTTCTTCTTAAGAAGGGATGGGTTTCGACAGAATGTTTTAGTGCAGGCGACCTTGAAGCTGAAATTGCAGCAATTATCAGCAACGCAGCTCTATCAAATATCAGTTTGGAAAGTCAACCATACACGTTTGATAGTGCAATTACCAAGACCTATACATTTACTGTTTAAACCGTTAAATAAATGATTACACTAGGATTTTCAATCGGTCATGATAAAGGTGCAGTGCTGATCATTGACGGAGAAGTCAAGATAGGTATCTCACAGGAAAGACTATCAAGAATCAAACATGATGGTGCGTGGAAAGATGCTCATACGCCTGATTACGATATTCCTTTTGCGTCCATTTACTACTGTTTGGACGCTTATGGATTGAGATTTGATCAAGTTGATCTGTACGTTTATAACTTCACAGAAGACTACAAGAACGCTTCTGATCATGTTGAACAACACTTTGTCAACGAGACCAAGTTGTCTTTGGATAAGTTGGTGTACATTCCACATCACTTGGCACATGCGTTTTCATCTTTTTATTCTTCGGGATTTGATGATGCAGCAGTTGTTGTTGTTGATGCTATGGGAAGTGTTTTCAATAACAAAACTGCTGATTGGTACAATAATGATTATACATTTAGACGAGGTGAGTTTGCTGAAGGACATTCCATTTATCATTTCAAACGTGGTCAAAAGTACAAAGAAGTATACAAGAAGTGGGTTTCATATCCCATGCATCATCCAGATCATCCTAACAATGGTGACGGACATAGTTTGGGATATTTTTATGGAACTGGAACACGTCAATTGGTGTACAACGCTGAAACCAATACATGGGCAGCTGGAAAACTGATGGGATTGGCATCATATGCTGATACCGAATGGTTGGAGAAACAACCGGATTTGATTGATATCAATCCCGTAACCAAATCGTTTAAAGTATTTGGTTGGCCACATTTTTATCATTCTCATGTGAACCATGAATCTGGATTTCAGGAACGTGCAAATGTTGCTGGACTTTATCAAAGATCACTTGAAAGGGGTATAACGATTTTGGCTGAACGTGCCAAACGTGAAACAAACAGTGATAACTTGTGTGTTGCTGGTGGATGTTTCTTGAATTGTAACACCAATGAACAGTTGATCAAATCGGAATTGTATAAGAATTACTTCTTTTTACCGCCAGCTGATGATAGTGGTATTCCGTTGGGATGTGCGTGGTATGGACATGTTGCATTGGGATACGAAGAAACTACATCTCAGATGAAACATGCGTACTTTGGTAAACAATACAGTGAAACTGATATCGTATATGGTGTTTACAAGTATATGGATGTAATTAACGACCACAATTTTGTGGTTAAACGTTATGATTCTGAAGATGAACAAATTGAAGTGATTGCCAAGATGTTGGCAGAAAATAAGGTGATTGGATATTTCAGTGGAGGATCAGAAATCGGACCACGTGCTTTGGGACACAGAAGTATTTTAGCTTCACCGTGTGCACCGTGGATGAAAGAATATGTGAATGCTGAGATCAAGAAACGTGAATGGTATAGACCATTTGCACCGTCTGTTCTTGAAGAGTATGCGTCTGAGATCTTTACGTTGAGTGTTTATTCACCTTTTATGTTGGTGACCAGTCAAGTGAATCCAGATTGGGCGTCAAAGATTCCTGCTGTGGTTCATATTGATAATACTTCACGGTTTCAATCGGTTTCAAAAAATGTTAATCTGAAGTATCACAAGTTGATATCTAAGTTTCATGAATTTACAGGTGTACCATTGGTAATGAACACCAGTTTCAATGGAAATGACGAACCTATCGTTGAATCGCCATATGATGCAATGCGTTGTTTTGTGAGAAACAAGATGAATGCTTTGTGTATTGAAAACTTCGTAATTACACATTTAAAAAAATAGTAGAATCACATACAAACAATAGTTATAATCAAATATGAGAACAAATGTTATTATCACAGACGATTTTTATACGAATCCTCTTGAAGTTCGGCAATTTGCATTGGGTCAAGAATTTAAGGTACGTGGAAATTATCCGGGAGCAAGAACTGAACCGATGATCAACGATTCTATTCGTGACACCATTCAAGCTCTTGTTTTGAACGCAGGTGGTCGTATCACATCGTTTCCGAACGATGGTTACAATGGATCTTTTCAAATCACCTATGCATGGGAAAAGTCGTGGATTCATGCTGATTCATTCAATACATGGGCCGGAGTATGTTATTTGACTCCCAATGCACCGTTGACTGGAGGTACAGCTACGTATCGTCATAAACCAACAGGTGCGTACTTTTCAACAGAACTCAATGATGAACAGGCAAAAGAAGCTGATGCTGATGGAAGTGATGTAACCAAGTGGGAAACTGTTGATACCTTTGGCAATGTATTTAATAGGTTGGTATTGTATCGTGGAAAGGCATATCACATGAGTCGTGATTATTTTGGTAGAACGCTTGAAAATTGTAGGTTGTTTCAAGTGTTTTTCTTTGATACTGAATATTGATCTATGCCTTTAAAAATAGTAAAGGTTGTTATATACGGTCTTTCTGAAGCTATTGATTTATCTACAAACGCACCAAGTTATCAACCAGAATATTCTGGGATTGAAACAACAACGTTTAAAGATGATTCTAACTTCACTGAGATCTACAATAATTGGGAACCCGATATCGTTGTAGTTATTGGGAACATTAATCACTTTCCTATTGTATCACGGTGGCAAGAACATCTTAAATCTAAACTCTATTTGTTGTCTAAACAAGAGTGGGAGTGTAATGGATCAAACTATTATGTAGAAGAGTTCTTTAATCGATACATCAAAAATAGTATAACCAATTATAATTCTCTCAACAAGATTTCGGTATATACCGCGTCGTGTAACACAAAAGATAGAATCAGAGTTGCATACGAATCATTAATAAATCAAACCCACCAAAACTGGGAATGGTCAATTTATGATGATTCTACCGATGAAACGACATGGGAAATTGTCAAAGAGTTGGCAAAAACTGATGGTCGTATCAACATTAACAAAAACGCAAATCAGTCTGGATATTCCAGAATAGGATTCAACAAGTTTAGTGCAGCAACGCATTGTTCATCAAACTATCTTGTTGAATTGGACCATGATGACGCTTTTACACCTACAGCGTTAGAAAAAATACTATTTACTCACAAAAAATTCCCAGAGTGTGGTTTTGTTTATGCTGATTGGGTTGAAATGCATTTTGAGTCCAAACAAGAAATAGATTATGGTGATCCATACGCATGGGGATATGGATCATATTACACTGTAAAACATCCATTTCATGATAGAGACATGAAAGTGGCATGCGCACCAAGTGTAAATCCGTTGAGTATAAGACGTTTGTGGAGTTTGTTTAACCATCCAAAGTCATGGAAGAAAGACTTTTACATGAAAATTGGTGGACATAATCGATATCTTAATAGTGCCGATGACTATGAACTGATGTTACGAACGTTTTTGAACACACGAATGGTTCATCTACATCACTTTTGTTCGATTCAGTATTTTTACGATCACAACACCAAAGTTAGTAATGGCGGATTGGGATGGGAGTATCATGGTGACATTATGCGTCATGTACGATACATTCAAAACCATTATACGGGCAAAATTAAAGCCAGATTTGAAGAGTTGGGAAAAGTAGACTGGGGATACAATCCAAAAAACCCAGATTCAGTGAAAGATTTTTATCTCGGACAAAATTATGCACGATCCGGGGAAGAAGAACAACGTGCAAACATAGATTTCACACCTTAATATGAAGAACAAAACTGTAAAAATTGTATTGAACGCAATGGTCAAGAATGAAGCTGCCGTCATTGAACGAATGCTTGAATCTGCCTACAAGTATATTGATTACTGGGTTATTCAAGACAACGGTTCTACCGATGGAACACAGGATATCATCAAGAACTTCTTTGAAAGCAAGAATATTCCGGGTATTTTGTATTACGAGCCATGGCAATACCCCGGTTATAATCGTAACCATACTCTTCAACATTGTTTGCAATCTAATCATGGATGTGATTATATTTTACGTATGGACGCTGACGAAATCTTAGAAGTTGATGAAGATTTTGATTGGGACGTTATCAAAAGTCATGATGCTTGGAACATGGTTGCTCGTAGTGGCAATTATGACTATTATCGTATGTGGTTGTGGAAGGCAGGATTGCCATGGTACTTCGCTGATGATAAACGACATGAAACTATTCACATGAAAGACAACCAAACATACAGCGTTGGAATGCTTTCACACAAGTTTCGCCATGTGTTGTTGCCAGGTGGTGTAACGTGGGAAAATCCATTCAAGTTTTTCATCGACGCACTTGAATTGGAAAATCAGGTTGTTACCAAACAAAACTGTAAAGATCTTTACCATCTGTTTTATGTGGGTAAATCGTATAACGATACCGTTAACGGTGAAATCTTTCCGTTTAAATTGGATCACGCTAAAGAAGTTGTACGCCGTGCTACATTCTACTTTGAACAGTACATCAAACAACATATTCCAGAGTATCCAAATGTTAATCTATTCAAAATTCCCGCAAAAGCAGAGTACGTTTACTACGGACTTTATTTGATTGGTTGTATGAATGAAAATGTTGGTCATATTGATGTAGCATTGGATTATTGGAAGAGAGCTTTTAATTTTGACCCAATTCGTAACGAAGCAATAATGGCTTTGTGCAGACATTATCTCAATAGAGTTGACGATGTTCCTAATTTGTATTTGTATTCTAGTATCGCAATACGAAATAAATATCCGTTTCCTGATAAACGAGTGGTATGGGTTGAAAAAGACGCATACGTAGACACTGGATGGCAGGCACTCGACTATTATGTAGTGTCTTCCTATCACATGGGATTCTTCGAAGATTCAAGAGATGCCGCCCGTTTGTTATTGTCGGACAATTATAAACATCTGGTTCCTACTGAACATCGTGGTCGAATTGAGAACAACTTGTATCATGCCAATTTAAAACTTCAGTAAGTGGTTGACAAAGGCCCGTTCATGGTGTAAAGTTCACCCATGTTAACGTTGAACTCAAAGAAAAAGAAGATTGTCATTGTGGCTGACCCCCACAATGACATTCAAAAACTTGACAGCATCATCAAACGAGAGGATGCGGATATCAACATCTGTCTTGGTGATTGGTATGATAGCTTTGTATATGATAGCCCTTTGGATTACGAAGCAACTACCAAATATCTGAGAGACACATTTCTACCAGATCCGAGAAACTACACTCTATTTGGTAACCACGATATTCATTATCTCTACTACAACGAAAGTGCAATGTGTAGTGGTTACGAAGAATGGAAATATCGAACCATTGACGATACGTTGGGTAAAGACCGTGGATCTGTTCGTAACAAGTTTCATTGGTTTATTGTGTTGGACGATATTCTACTGACTCATGCTGGGTTGGATAACAGACTATTACCGCCACATCTCAAAACCAATACAGATATATTCAATTATCTTGATGGACAATCAAAACAAGTTTCTTCCAAGTTAATCTCAAACGACGTTCATTGGTTTTACCAAGTTGGCCACAGTCGTGGAGGACGTTTTAAAGCAGGAGGAATCGTTTGGTGTGATTTTGATTACGAATTTTGTCCTATTGATGACTTGAGACAAATTGTCGGTCATACCAGTCAATGGGAAACCGGACGAGCAAAACAACATATTACTGAAGGTGTGATAAACATCGCAGATGCTAACAACATTTGTATTGATTGTCATTTGAATCAGTATCTTGTATTGACCAATGGTCAACTTGAGTTGAAAAACTATATAGATTTGTGAAAATTCTAATTTTGTTTTTTGTTTCATTGTTGTTCTCTACAGGACTGAGTATCATTCTATCTAAGAACTTCAATATTCACATACCACCACCAATATTTGGAATTGTATTCCTTGCAGCGGGGGCTCTAATTTATAATTGGATTTACCCAGATGAGTTATGAATGTACACGTTCCAGACACCATAAAACAAAAATATCCTCACATGGAGTTTCGTGGCAAACAACGACAACTCCATGATCGAATAGTCATTGAAGCGTATAATCCTGCCACGGAGCAACATTTCTTTTACAGCTTCGATGAGGATTTTTTCTGGTTCAAAGACCAAATTCCTGATTGGAAACTTCAAAAAATCTCTTGACTGTTTACGGATGTATGGTAAAGTTCAATCATGACTGAACAAACCTACATGAAACTTCAAGACAAAATTAACCGTCCTAAGTTTGACGTTAATAAGATCAATGTCGAACACCCACGATTCAAGAGTTTGGTAGACGAATATGTTCGTTGGAATCAAGATACAGACTATACTTCGTGTGATCGTACTGAATACGAAAATGACATTCGTGGCTGTCTTGATGAATTTGATCTGGATGGATATCATCTGGCTGAACATTTGAAGAATAAGGTTTGGGTTGAACCCGATGCGGATCTTGTTGATATTTTGGATGATGCCACCTTTGTCAAGGCTGCCCTTGAAAAGGAAATGTTGACTCAATGGGTTAAGGAAAACTTTTTGACCATTCCAGATGATGTAGTTGGCAAGAAGGTTAACGCTAAACAGGGTCTTCGTAAGTATGAGAATTACTACATTACTGGAATTCGGGCTGAAACGTATCAGGTGACTGTTAGTGACAATTCCAAGAAAATTGGTGGATGGATTGTCGGGTTTGAAGATGTAACTTTTATTGACTAATATGAATGTAGGACAATTGATTGAAGCATTGAAGGATTACCCACAGGATTTGCGTGTGGTTATACGTGGTTATGAAGGTGGATACAACGACGTTGATCATTTTGAGACCATGAAGATTGTGATTGACTTTAATGAAGAATGGTATTATGGTAAACATGAAGATGTTGAGTCCCTTTACGGCAAAAACTCTGAACTGTTAAAGACCAACGCTGTTGACGCACTACGAATTGGATAATTTATGAGTTACTATACACTTACACAAAAGCAATATCCTTCTATTGAAGGAGATGAATCGGTTAATCTGTCTCAACTAGAGACATTCTATAAAAAGAATGTGTCGGATGAAAAAGATGATCATCCTTATTACATCGTTTTAGTTGGCAGTTCATCGACACTGAAATTTGCTGATCCAGCTGAACGTGATCGAGCAATGGAAGATCTAATTGAAGAAACAAAAAATATGAATAACACTGTAACGTCTGATATCAAAAACTTCATCAAGGAACACCGCCAAATCGTTTATTGGGTGGTACTGGCACTAATTGTTGACCATTTATTTTTGAACGGTCAACTTCGGTCCAAGATCAAGAACATCATTCAAGGTCTACTCAATAAGGCTGAAGCCAGCATCACTGGTAAGCCAGTTGAGACCATTGAAGTAACTACTAACCAGAACTAAAATGACCAAAGCAACCCTTGCATTTCTGTTGGGAATCTTCCTCGGAATGAATGGGCGTTGGCTTACTCACGCCTTCTATTTGATCATTATTGCGTGGCTGTTGCTCTGGCATTTTGCTTCGTGTAAGTAGATGAATAAAGACACCACCATCATTCCCAATGGAGATTATTGTTACACTTGGAAGGAAGTTCCAAGTGAAAGTAACAACTATCGTGGAAAAGTAAATCAATGTCCATACTATGACGTGAAAAACGTCAATGGTGTGGAATTTCCTTGGTGTAATTATCTTGAATTGGGTGGCACTCCCGGTGATGAAAAATGGAAGGGTTGGGACGATCATACCAACGCAGACGAAGTTCTTAAAGAACACTTTGGAAGCAAAGAACAAATGGAAGAGAAACTGCCTTTGTTTCTACTATTTGATAGTTGCAAAGAATGTGGCGTAAATGAGGAAGATGAACCTTGACTTTCTGTAAAATCATGGTAAATTGAACATATGAAAATTGACATACAAAAGGTTGACCTCACCCAATTCATGGTGCATGAACACTTTCTCAACGGAGAAATCGTTCATTTGATTCAACCGCAACATATCGGCACGAAATGGCGACAAGACAACAAGCACATGCGTAGTGTGGTTGTGAATTATGCAGGTGAAGTGATCAGTGCAGGCTTTCCAAAGTTTACCAACTGGGGCGAGAATCCTGAACACTTTCCAGTTCCCAATTCGTTGAATCATTGTACCGTGGTTGAAAAGCTTGATGGTTCATTGTTGATTGTTAGCAAGCATAACGGCAAATACATTCTACGTACCCGTGGAACTGTTGATGCTTCTACTATGGCTAATGGTCATGAGTTGGAACTGTTCAAGAATACTATTCTCAAGACCCTTGATGTTTGTTTGCCCGTCGATATAAACGGTAGTTGGCACTATTCTATTTTGTTTGAGTGGGTTAGTCCTATCAACAAGATTGTGTTGAACTATGGTGATGAACCAGACTGGTATTTGGTTGGCGTGGTAAATCACGATCACTACTCTGTGTGGTCTCAATCCCGTTTGAATGAGATGGCCAATGAGTTTAATCTCAAACGCCCTCCTACCTATACTTTTTCTGGTGTTGAAGATCTGTTAAAGGATGTTGACCAATGGAGAGGTAAGGAAGGTGTGGTTGTTTATTCAAAGAATGACCAAATGCTTCACAAGGTAAAGGGTGCGTGGTATCTTGCTCTACATCATATGAAGAGCGAGCTAAGCAATATAGAAAAGGTTATAGATGTCTGGTTAGAACAAGGTATGCCTGACTATCAGACTTTCTATAACTATATCTTTACCACCTTCGATTACGAATTGGCTGAACAGTGCCGTGGCATGATTAGCCGTATTTGTGATGCCAAGAAGGAAGTTGATCTAATTGTGAGTGGGATGAATGATTTTGTGAATAACAGACTCAAGACTCTACCTACTCGTAAGTTACAGGCTGAACAAGTGATTTCAGCTTATGGCAATACTAATAGAGCTTCATTTTTGTTCAAGTTGCTTGATGGTAAGTCGTTAGGCAAGGAAGAATACAAGAAGTTATTGTTTCAAGTATTGAAGAATTAATCATAACCCACCATTCATTTGGTGGGTTTTTTGTTTCATAGGCGTAACATTCATTTTACTATTTATACGAATGAAAGTAAGATCTCTATTCATATCAGATTGTCACTTGGGAAGTGATTACTGTAATCATGATAAATTGGTCAAATTGTTGAGCGAGGTTGAGTGTGAGTATTTGTATATTGTTGGTGATTTTATTGATGGTTGGCAATTGAGTAGAAAGTTCAAATGGAACAACAATTATAATACCATACTACAGAAGATATTGCGTATGAGCAGAAAAGGTACGCAGGTGTATTATATTTGGGGAAACCATGATGACTTTGTGGAACCATTTACTGGTATATACTTTGGTGAAAACGTGAAAGTTGTAAGAGAAATCAGTCACACTACATTGAAAAATGAAAAGATATTGATTCTACACGGTGACCAATTTGATGGTATAGTGACGAAAAACAAATGGATACAACATGTAGGATCGGTGATCTATGATTATAGTTTGGCAGTAAATAAGTTATTCAGAATATTTAAGTTTAGTTTCAGTAACTTTTTGAAACAAAAAGCTAAAGAAGCTGTCAAGTACATAAGCAGTTATGAAACAACGGTGGTGAATTATTGTAAAACCAGCGGTAATGATAGTATTTTATGTGGTCATATCCACAAGCCAGAAATTGTCACAGTTGATGGTGTGAAATATTACAATACGGGAGATTGGATTGAAAACAATACATTCATTATAGAAAACAATGACGGTGAAATGCAATTGATTAAATATGAAAATACTATTTGGAGTTCAAACTGAAGGAAACGGACACATTACTCAAGCTATAGCAACAAAACAGTATCTAAAAGAAAATGGGCACAATGTAAATACAGTTTTTGCTGCCAATAAAAGTAAAGGGTTGTCTAAATATTTCACAGACGAATTTAATGTAATAACATATGCTGGCTTTGACTTTGTATTTGATAAAAACGGCAGAGTCATAATTTGGAAAACCATGATTAAAAACGGTTTGGAATTGCCAAAACTGTTGTACTCTTTTTTTACTATATGTAGAACAATTCGTAAAGAACGGCCAGATGTTATCGTTAACTTTTATGAACCTTTGATAGGATTAACCTCATTGGTATTTCCTAAAATAAAATATGTTAGTATCGCCCATCAATATGCAACTACTTTGCCAATGTACCCCAAAATCTCAGGATTTCCCGTTCAAAAGATGTTTTTGAAGTTAATCAATTATGTCACCAGTATTCGTTCAACCAAAATTGCATTAAGTTATTATGAGTTTAAAGATGATACTGTCGTGGCATGTCCACCCATATTAAGAAACAACAGTTATGTTCTAAAAGATAACCAAGAAGATTTCATACTGGTATATTTGATGGAAGAAGGAATGTTAAAAGAATTGATAAATGAAGCAAAGAAACATCCAGACAAACAAATAGAATGTTTTACCAAATTGACCAAACCAGTTAAAGATCTACCAACTAATCTCACGGTAAGACCATTAGATGGTGAGTCATTTCAAGAACGAATGAAAGTATGTAAATCAGTAGTATGTAGTGGTGGATTTGAAACCAGTTCAGAAGCAATTTATCAAATGAAACCGGTACTCATGGTTCCAATGCCAAATCATTACGAACAATATGCCAACTGTACTGATGCATATCTTCACAACTTTGCATTGTTCTCCAGTAATATTGATTTGGACAAAATTCCATACAATCAGTGTGGCAATACTAGTTGGTTTGATCGTCGTACAGAAATACTGAACAAAGTTTTTACGAACTAAAACAAACCCCACTTTTCAGTGGGGTTTTTTGTTAATCAATTTTTCTTTGGTTTTGGTGGACCATCATGTTTTGGACCTTTCGGACCACCCGGAGGAGGACCACCCGGAGGAGGACCAAAACTTCTCAACAACTTGCGATCATCTTCACTAACCTTGGCACGTTCTTCCTTATCCAACTTGCCATCCTTGTTTGCATCATACTTTGTAACAAGTTCAGCACGTTGCTTCTTTTGTTCCTCAGTCAACTTAGGACGTTCACCGGGAGGTGGACCCTTACGTTCTGGCTTCTTTTGATCTTGAGCACTCACAGATAATGCCAACAGTAGTGACAAAAATATATACTTCATAGATTTCCTTTCGTTTCAGCAAATAACGCTGATGTTCACTCATACATAGTCATCAAAACGATCATCAATTTTTCTTTTACCTTTGCTTTACAAAAAACTTGATTTTTGTAATCTTCATGGTATAGTTTTTACCGTATGAAGAACTGTGGATGTGGAAACGAAATTCCTGAAGAACGTCTCAATCTTGGATTCAAGGTGTGTATTGCATGTGGAGAAAAGATTGCACTCAAGAAGAAGCCATTTGGTTACGTACACTACGGTCATAAAACGGCCGGCAGCATCGTTATTACCTCCAAGGCGGGGTTTGATAACTACAGCAAGGTTTCTTATCGTATGAACAAAGGCAGCAACATGGGCTACGCTAGTCGAATCTCCACTTCTTTCTAATCAATATGCAAATGGCTGAACTCTACAAAAAGGTATACAATGAAGAATTTGTTAAACTCCCAAAATGGAAGCAAGGTGCTGTCAAAGAAGATCTTGCTAGAGGAGTGTATACTGGTCTTACCGATGACTTTATCAAATCGGTGATTGAGAAGTCAGAAAAGTTGTTTGAAACACAAAAGTCTCAGCCAACAACAAAAAAAGAAATCTTTGAAGAAGTTAGTTGATATGTTTTAGTGTGACGATTGTAAGTCAATGGTGAAAGACACTGTTATTGATACTAACAGAAATATAGAGTGATTAGTATCAACATCATTAGTCTAAAACTTGGAAGTTTAAACTGTTGAGTTATAGTGGTTACAATTACATATGACTGATAAAATATACAAGACGCCAATCGTTGGCTCTAAAACGCAGGAAAAACTCAATAAGGTCGTTGGAGACGGTATTGTAGTTCAATCAAACCACAAGCGAGTTGATCGTAAACACTATTCAATCAAGTTTATCATCAACACATTCAAATCCAAAGGATTTGAATTTCCCGAAGATTATCAACGTGGACAAGTAACCGGCTGGTCTGGCTTTGGAAGACAATGGGTCTCAACATTGTTCGCAAAGGACGGATTTAGTCACTTTGATAAACTTCATATTCGTGAAGTTGCTGATGACACTGGTCATGTAAAGTTGCAAGTTGTTGAAGGTGGTCAACGTCTTCGTGCCATCTATGACTTCTTTCAAGATGATAGCAAATATCACTTGGATGATGACATTATTGTTCCATATCAAGGAAAGATTTTGAACTTGGGTGGAATGTCATGGAAAGAATTGAACAATCTTCGTCAGTATAGTCCAGAATTGGATTCATACCTTGAGGATGTTCTCGTTGAACGTACTTTTGATGTATCTCAGTATGTCAATTATCAAATTGATGAAATTGCTGACATCTTTCGTAAGATCAACAACAAAACCAAACTCAATGACCAAGAAATGCGGAACGCATTTGGTGGAGAAGCATGTGTTGCCATTCGTAAAACTGCACGATATGACGCGGAAGCACACAAGACATTCAAACTTCATCCGTTGTTTGAAGTCACAACGTCAAATTCTGGAAAAGTTGTAGGACGATGGACAAAGATTAGCTTTGGACGTTACGAAATGGAACGTACTCTGGCTGAACTTTGTTTGTTTGAAGATGATTTTGATAGAAACGCACACTTCAGTGTAGGAATTCAATCATTGGATAACCTGTATGAACGATATTCCAAGGAAGGATCATTCAGAAAGTTGTTGAATACTGTAAAGGATAGATTGACATTGATTCACAATATGGTTCAGTTCAATAACGTTCAACGCAATTCTGGAATGCTTCTTAACAAAGGAACATTGTTTACATTGTATTCTCTATTGTTCCATATTGAAAAGTATTACTTGAAGAATTGTGAAGTTGAATACGAAGATCCGCGTAAGTTCTTCATGTGGTTCTGGGTGACTCATTGTGACCTCTCTCAAGTCAAAACATTTGATCCAGTTCAAAATCAATTGGTCATTCAAATTGATCCTGTTACGGGTAAGCCAGTTGAAAGTGCATACGGATTGAAAACTCGTAAGGCACATCGTAACAAAGACGAACTTGATGGAATTTTTGCTGAATGGGAAAAAGCATTTGAATCTTACGTCAATAACCCAGAACAATTGAAGTCAATTGGTATCTTAGCCAAAGACAAACGTCGTACCATCTCTGATGTAGAAGCACTCACAGTGTATGTTCGTCAAAACGGAAAAGACGCGGTTACCGGAGAAGATATGCCAATCGACGACCTCGTAAAGGGTCATGTGGTTGCTCACTCCAAAGGAGGAGATTCCAGTGTAGATAATACAGTGTTGATCAACAAGTTTGATAACCTTAAACAGGGTGCCGAACATTTTGATCAATATATGAAACAGAAAGTAGGATAACGATCCACATATGATACGAAAACCCACCGAAAGGTGGGTTTTTTGTTGACAGTAACCACTATATAGTCTAAAGTAAAGTTATGAAAGTCGCTACAATTGAAGAAATTCTCGAAGTCAAGCCACATCCCAACGCCGATGCGTTGGAACTCGCAACCATCAAGGGATGGCAGGTGTGCATCAAAAAGGGTGAGTTCAAGAAAGGTGATATGTGCATTTATATTTGCATTGACAGCGTTCTTGAAGACAAGCCACCGTATCAATTCTTGAGCAGCAAACACTTTCGTATCAAGACCGTCAAACTTCGTGGACAAATCAGTCAAGGAATTGCGTTTCCGTTGACGTTGTTCAAGCAGCTTGGTCACGATACCGTTGTGTTTTCTGAACCGGGCGTCATCGGAAGTGATGTGAGTCAATATGTTTATGCCAAACACTACGAAAAGCCTCTTCCGGCTCAATTGGCTGGCCAAGTGTTTGGATTACGACCAAGTTACATTCCCAAGACGGATGAAGACAACATCAAGAACAATCCAGAGATCATTGATGAGTTGACTGGCAAGCCTTACTACATTACCGTTAAGGTTGACGGTAGCAGTGGAACTTACTACATCAAGGATGGTCTATTTGGAGTGTGCAGTCGTAACTATCAGTTGAAACACGATGAGAAAAACGCTTTTTGGCGTATTGCTGAAAAGTATGGTCTTGAAGAGAAACTGAAGGCGTCTGGTCGAAATCTTGCCGTACAAGGTGAGGTTTATGGACCTGGCATTAACGGTAACTTGTTGGGTGTGTCTGAAATTCAGTTCAGAGCATTTAACTTGTTTGATATAGACAGGGGTAAGTATCTTGGATGGACTGAGTTACAGGAATTTTGTTTTTACAATGACGTTCCTATTGTTGAAACGTTGGATGTAGGTACAGAATTCAACAAAACTCTTCCTCAACTTCAAGAGATTGCAAACAACTTAGTGTACGAGAACGGCAATTTTGCTGAAGGAATCGTCGTTCGTCCGCTTGTGGAGACTTATAGTGAGACTCTAAAGGGACGTTTGACCGGAAAGATTATCAGCGAACAGTTTGAATTGAAACATGGCTAAGTATTCTTACATTATAAAGATTCATTCTGTTAAAACTGTCGAAGAGTTGCAGAAGATAATGAATGAATATGCTTCTGATGGATATCGTATTATAAGTGTATCTCGTACAGATAATGTATTGTACGATGGATATTATGAAAAATATACATTGTATATAGAAAAGAAAAATAAATAACCTTATAGTTTAAGACCATGTAGGTGGTGCTTTTTCTTGACTTCCTTTTTCTTTTTCTATATAAATCTTTGGCCGACCATTCATATTTTTGCCAATTTTAGAGTAAAGTTCTTCAGCGGCAGGAATACGTTGACTAGGATTATGTATTTCAATACTATCAATTAGTTCATATTTGTCATACCACCAACCGCCTTCTTCATATCCTCCTAATGCTCTTGTAACATCGTACAAACTAACATGTAATGGATAATTCAATTCATTGTGGGCATCACTTCTATGATGTATTAAAGAAAATAACTGACTGTATACTTTACGTATTGCTAATGTTATTTGCGCTTCTTCTTTAGTTTCATCTTGTGGAAGCCTATGTATAATACCGTAATCTTCAACATACGTTTTGTACATCTCATCAATTTCTTCTCTATATTTTTGATAATACTCGGGTTGTTTATTCTTTATGTAAGCGTATAATGCTTTTTTTCTTTTTTCAGTATCTTGTTCAGCGTGTTCATCTGGTACATCTACAACGTGATCTAACCTTGTTACTTCTTCAAAGTCTTCATCATCACTGTATTTAGGTTTATAGTTGGGATACCCCGATCCATGTGGAAAATTCGTACCGCCAATTTTCATTCCGGGTTCCAAATCACTTCCGGGTCTTACCCAATTTTTACCCTCCTCACCTGACTCACTTTCAAATAGATACTTAAAAAAGTCGATATACTTCATGTTGATAAATATAAATATAAATTTCTTTACAAACGGATTTTTTGACCATATAGTAATGAAATGAATAAACTTATTGTTATGGTTGGTGCTCCCGGTAGTGGCAAATCCACCTTCGTTGAAAAGTACAAACGTTCCCACCCGTATGTGAGTGTACTTAGTAGCGATGCTCTTAGAGCAGTCTATGGAAGAGATGAAAACGATCAAAGCGTGAGCGGTAAGGTTTTCCAATATATGGAAATTGAAGCAGATAGTTTGGTCCGAAACGGAAATACCGTGTTGATCGACGCAACCAATATGCATCGTAAGGCTCGAAAACCTTGGGTTGAATTAGCAAAAAAATATGGTGTTGTTCTTGAGGCATACGTTTTTATTGTTGACAAGGACGTTCTGATTGATCGTAATAAAAAGCGTGGGGCAGCGGGTGGACGTGACGTTCCAGCCGATGTTATTGAACGTATGTTGAACAATTATGTTGCGCCTTCCAGAGAAGAAGGATTTGACATTGTTCATTTTGTGTAGTAATGTGTATACAACTATGAAAGAACCCTACAATATTTTTTTGGATGACATCCGAGTTCCAGAAGATGTAACTTGGATTAAGTTACCTACAGTTGAATGGCTTATCGTAAGAAATTACGAAGACTTCAGTCATGCGATTTTGACCAAAGGTATTCCAGCGTTTGTTACGTATGATCACGATTTGTCTGATCAACATTATCAACCTATTACCACTCTCAACCAAAACAACATCGATTATACTAAGTATCGTGAAAAGACTGGCTATGAGTGTGCTCAGTTTTTGGTTAATCAGTGTATGAATAAGACAATCAAACATCCGAGATTCGCTGTTCATAGCATGAATCCGGTGGGAAGAAAGAATATTGTTAGTTACATCAATAGTTACAATAGAAGTTTTTCGTTGCCATGATCATTTGGATTACAGGACAACCTGCTAGTGGAAAAACGACACTGGCTTTAAATTTGCGTGATTATTTCCGACACAAATCTTGTCGGATTATGGACGGTGATATGTTTCGTAAATTGACAGACAACAATGATTACTCACAGGTTGGACGTAGACTAAATATAGAACGAATCATGACCAATATTTTGGTTGATGAACACAAATACGATTACAATATTGTGTCTGTAGTTAGTCCATTTCGTGATCAACGAGACTGGCTTAAAACAAAAGCTAACGTCAAAGAAATTTATTTGAAGTCTAGCCGTGAACGAGATGGAAAAATGGTTGACTATTATTCGCCACCGGTTAATAATTACTTGCATATTGATACCGATACTAACGATGTCCTTGAAACTTTGGCCAAAGCCATAGAATATATAAACGCATGATTAAAGCAATTGCAGCAATGGATAATAACCGTCTAATTGGACGGGGTGGTGGACTTCCTTGGCCTACCATAAAAGAAGACTTTCAGTGGTTCAAGACTTTTACAGCAAATCAATATCTTGTTGTTGGGTCTACGACATACAAAACTTTGCCACCTTTGCCGGGTCGTAAACTGTTGGTATTGACCGATTCTTTTCAGGATCGATGGTTCAACCCAGTAAATGACACAGCAATGTGTACGGTGTCACTGTTTGATGTGTTGGGAATTGCAGAAAAACGAGATGTTATTGTTATCGGAGGTGCAAAGACATATGCGTTATTCATGGATTTTATCAAAGAATTTTATGTTACGCATGTTAATGGTTCTTATGATGGAGACACATATATGCCACCATTTAGCGATTCATTGAATCAGACCACATTAATTGCGTCTTTAGAAAATGGACATAAAATATTTCGTTACACTCGAAACTAACTATATATCAAAAATATGTTTACATCAATCAAATCATTTGTGAGAAACTTGTTTTCAAAAAAGAAAACGTCAGAAGTTATCGTTCAAACCGCAAAATCTAAAAGTTCAACTGTAATTTTGGTTCCTGTTGGACATCATATTGAACCCGCCGTAGATGATGCGTTACGTAAATTGGAATCGATGGGTTATACAGTATGGCGAAAGTACGGTTGGTCTGCTATTGATCAGGGACGGTGTGCGATGGCTCAAGAAGCACTTGATGCTGGTTTTGAACATTTGTTTTGGATTGATGCTGATGTAGTGTTTTGGCCTTACGATGTGGAAAAATTGATTAGTCATGGATTTACATTTATGAGTGCACCTTATAGTGTAAAGGGATGGCCAGTGTTGACTACTCAATTTAAGAACAAAAACGTTCAACTGGGTGAGAATGGAGGAATATACGAAGTTAACTATGCTGCTACTGGATTCATGTATACGCATCGTAGTGTATATGAAAAGATGGCAAAAGAACTGAACATGGAAAAGGTCAAGATTTGGGGTGGACAATATAACGTATATCCATACTTCTTTCCAATTTTGATTGATGGTGAATATCTGGGTGAAGATTTTGCATTTTGTCATCGACTAAAACAAATCGGTGTACCATTGTATAGTGACACACGGGTAAAGTTGTCACACATTGGAAAGTATTCTTATAGTTTTGAATTTCTCAATTCAGGTGTAAAAAAAGAACCCACCAGTGTCAATTATACACAAGATGAAAACTTGAAATTTAGTTGAATATGAATTATATCATTTGGGAAGCAGAATTAGATAAAAAGTATAAAGTTTACGTTGAACGAGTTGAACCTTACAAGGGTGAACTTGTAATCAAAGAAGGTGATAAAGAACTTACACACAAATTTGTTACAATAGCATACGATGCAAAGTTTGGACCAGACATCAGCGATGTAGCTGACTGGGAAAGAATGTGCATCAACTTTATCGATAATACGTTGAATAAATGATATGAACAAAGTAGATATACAAATATTCAACCGTAATGATGTTAATCACATGAGATGCATCAGAGATGTTGAAATGGAAATAAGATACGGAAACAAATGTCCAGTATTCAACGATGAACATAACGA
>JACCDP010932723.1_pt1 | contig 34879 bp, 67 predicted proteins | sample 7445841 | NCBI WGS metagenome assembly JACCDP01 (sample SAMN15323441, study PRJNA562643) | freshwater metagenome | isolation source: river surface water | place: USA:Blue River Watershed | collected 2017-08-17 | reverse complement strand
TATATAGTTTTACCTGTTTTATACAAAGACCACTCATCTTGTGTAAAGTTTTTAATTTTTTCCTGTAAATTTATAAAATCTTCATAATAAGGTAGTTTTAATTTAAATCCATCAGCAGACTCTATATATCCAGTTTTAATAGCTTCTTGATATATTTTTTCACCCCATTCAAAAGTTTCTTTATTTATTCTTCTATAAGCTTCATAAATTCTATCACCTTCAGAAATAGATATATTTAAATTTTTAGCAGCAGTATAACCAGTTCCTCCAAAAGCAAAAGTAAAGTTTGCAATCTTACCAATTTGTCTTTTATCCTTATGGTGTTTTTTAATTTCATCATCAGATAAATTTTTTATCTCTGGAAAAACTTCTCTTGCTAAAATACAATGAGAATCTGCCCCTTCAAGAATAGATTTAAGAGTTGCTGTATTTTGTGATTTATCAGCTAAAGTAACAGCTTCTTGGTTAGAAAAATCTGCTACAATTATTTTATAACCTTTAGAAGCAACAAAACAATCTCTAGTTATTTTATCAGAAGGAAAGTTTAAAAAATTTATTTCACCCTTCCTTGATGAAACTCTACAAGTATCTACAATAGGGTTAAAGTTAGTGTATATGTGACCACTTTCTATCTTAGATAAAATGTTTTTACCAAAAGTAGTTACTCTATGTTTAAATCCCACATACTCTAACCAAAGTTCTACAAATTCATGTGGTGATTTGTTAATCACATCTTCACTAATAGATTTTTTACCTTCATCATCAATTATATTGATACCCATAGCTTCAAAAACAGGAATCATTTGGTCTGAAGAACTAAGTAAAGGATATATTTTTTTTACAGATTCAAACATTCCTAGTTGATTATCTCTAAACTCTGGGCACTTGTCATAAATATATTCAACTATTTTAGCTTCTAACTCTAAAGTAGTTTTTTTATCTACTTCACATTTATTAGCCCATTTTTGAGTAGATACAGGTAATCCACATAATTCCATATAAACCATTGCTTTTAGATAGTCACAATTGAGTTTATAAGTTTCTGTAGCACCGTATTTTTCTAGTTTAGAGTATAAGTCTGCTTCAAGCTCTAAAAGTCTATCTACATCGTTAAAACAGTATTGTATAGCTTTAGCTGTAGATAATCTTACTTTATGAATATTTTTTTGTTCAGATTTATCGTAAGAAATATTTAATTCTCTTTCCATAACTTGTCCAAATCCATGTCTCATAGGAACTAATTTATAAGCTTCACTTAACTCCATTTCACCGTTATGAAGTATTTTAGAAGCAATCATAGTGTCTTTTACTTTATCAGGAAAAAACCCTTTCATATAAGCAAACCCTAAATCAAATGCTATATTATGTCCTACAAGTATTTTGTCTTTTATGTAAGGAATAACTTCCTCATAATAAATCTGTTTACCTTTGACTAAAGGAGTGTCATATTCTTGTAAATCAATTAAATAATTATTCTTACCTGTACCTATTTGAATTGAAAAAACTTTTTCTTTTAAAGCTTTAAGTCCAGTAGTTTCTTTATCAAAAGCTATTTTTTCAGGTAAAATCATATCTTTTAATTCACAAAAATTATAATTACCTATTTTTTTAAAGTAATCAGGGTTTTTTGTTATAATATAATTCATAACCCATTCTCTTCTATATACTCTAAAACTTTTTGTTTATAATACTCTAAAGGTTCATTACCATATATTTCATAATGATCAAAATCTTTTTCAATAAAATTATAAATTAACTCTGTATCATCTTCAAAATAAAAAATCCAACCTTCTGGTAAATTTAAATGTTCTATTATTTCCATTTTAACTCTTTAGATTAAATTAAACTCTTCTAAACTCACATTATTTTCTTGTAAACATTTATATAACAAATCTTTAAATTCTTGAAAATGTTCTTTTTGTTCATATTTAATTTTTCTTCTAATTTCTTCATTAAGATCATAAATAACACTTAAAATATCATTAGCTTTTACAGCTTTTAAATGTTCAATACTTTCTTCAGGTAAATTAAATTCTAATATTGCTTTCATAAATCTATTATTACACCATTACTACTAACTCCTTTATTAATTATTCCATCTGTTACACAAGAAGCATTTATAAACTTAATATCTTTAAACTCTCTAATACCTTGATTATAACAATCTTCTGAGTTATGAATATGCCCAAAACAATGAATTTTAGGTTTAATTTTAATAACCTTGTTAAATAAAGATTTATCACCACAATGGTCCAAATAATGAGCTTTATTAAAAGATATATCAAGTATTCCTTGTGGAGGACCATGAGTAATTAAAATATCAATTTTATTAGGTAAACTCTCCCAAACTTCAAATAATTTATGTCTAGCTTTCATAAAATACCAATTACCAAAAGTAGGTACATAAGGACTTCCAAATATTTTAATACTGTCTATCTCACAATATTCATGTTCTAAATAGATTGAATATTCTTTAATTTTATCAATATTGTATTTTCTAGTAGCCCAATGATCATGATTACCTGCAATAATTACTTTATGTTTTACAGGTAATTCTTTCCACCAATTCTCAAACTGAATAAACTCTCTATTATTGTTTATTTCATCATAGTAATTAGTAGAATCTCCACAATGAATAACCATATCAATATTTTTAGGTATTGATAAAGCTTTGTGTTGCATGTGAGTATCTGATAATATCCAGATTTTCATAAATTAATCAAATTTTATAAGTTCAACTTTTAAAGCAAAGTCATGAATTACTTCATAATCATTGTTTTCTAATTTTCTTAATCTTGGATAGACATTATCAAAATCATGATAAATAAAACTCTCTATTATATTACATTTCACAATTTCACCTTTTTTAAATAATATCATCTTCATAATTTTAAAAGTGTTTTATAATCCGGTTTAAAAAAGTTGATACCTTTTAAAATCTTCCTAGTTACTTTATTATAAATAGTCCATTGATTTTCACCTGTTTTAACTGGTTCAGTATCAACACCTTCTTTATGATATTTAGCTACAGAAGCTTGAGCTTCATCTAATGTATTACAGATTTTACTCATATTACTTCTCATGGTTTCATCAAATGCTTCATCTATAATAAAGCTATGACCATTTATACAAGCAGCTCCATAAGTAACTACTAATAAGTCACAAGTAGCGTCAAGAGCTTCTTCTGGGTTAAATGTTTCAGTATCTATAGGTCCATTTGTGATAAAAGGTAAATTACCATTAAACTCAGTCCAACTTGAAGTAACATATCCTTCACAAATATCACACATAGTTTCTTCTAACCCATAAGCTTCTGCTAATTCACTTAATTCTTCAAAAATTAATTTTAATCTTAATTTTCTTTTTTCTACACTTGGTATTTCACCTAATTCAGCTACTATATCACCAAATGTTTTTTGAAATAATTCTACTTGTTTAATTTTATTATTCATTTTATGTTAATTTTTTAATTACGTTTTTATAATAATAGTTAAATATTTCTTTAGTTGTAACTGTTAGTTCTGAAGGTTCCCTTATCATAGAATTTACTACTGAAACTTTTCTTCTTGTAACATCTATTGATTTAATACTTCCATCATTTCTAAGAGCAAAATATTGAACTACTAGACATTTACCTCCATGTCTACCTCTTTTTGATTTAAACCAAGCAATTTCAGTTTTAGCTTTCATTGTATGAATTATCTAAATTATCACTATCTATTTATTTTTAATTTATTAATTTTATCTTCCAAGAAAAAAATTGTTGTTTTTAATTCACTTTCAACTCTACCTAATCCAGAAGTATTGTTTCTAATTTTTTGTAAATCAATTAACGCACTTCCTAGTTTATCTTTCAGTTCATTCAGTTGTTTTTCTAGTTCATTCATAACTTCCCTTTTAAAATTACATTGTCAATACTTTTAGAATAAATTTCTAATTGAGGAGTTTCAATAGTTTTTACAATACCAGAACTATGGCACATAAAGTAAACCTTAGAATTTAAAAACTTTTTTCTCCTATTTTGATTACTTCCTATTTTGTGTTTTTTCATTGTTATACCAAATTAAAAATTTATGAATCGCTTGTACTACTGCTTCTTTTTTAGATTCATTGTCTGAATGATTTGAACTGTAATCTACAATGTGTTTGTTATAAAAAAGAGAATCAACATCGTTTTTTGTTATCACTACCTTATGTAACATCCATTTTTTTGAAATTGTTTTACTACTAGTAGTTTTAAAAACAAAATCCAAGTTCTCAATAGCTTCTTCTACTTCCATAATCAAATTCCAATCTGAATGAAATTTTAAATCATTATCAAATCCTTTCCAGTTTGAATTATTCCTAGCATCAATATTATTTGTGTAAGTTCCTTTTACCCACCACCCATAATTTTCATAAGCTTGTGGGTGCAAATCTTTATCAATATATTCCCAACCACGAAACTCAGCACATCTTTTATTGTATTCCAATGTTTCTTCTTTTGTCATATTTTTTTTATTAAAACGTATTCAATTGCTGATAAATAAGCTTCTGTTGGTGAGTTAAAATAATCCTTTAATCCAGTGTATATTTCAGCATTACGTTTGTCTTTTAAATTTGATAAAGTATAATGCCATTTAGATAATATATTAATATCAACACTAATCCATATCTTATGCTTCTTATAAATCCACATCACTACTTTTGTAATTGTTGGAGCAGGGTAATAAATTTTATAATGATTATATCGTCTTATTGCCAAACTAACAGTAACTAATTCACCCTCTGAAGTATAAGATTTAGGAATATCACCAAATTGTTTTTCTTTTAATAGTTTTGCTATCTTAAAATTCACCCGTGTCATATATCATATTTATCTTTTAAATGTTTTCTATATCTTGGGTTTGTTTTATCTAAATCTTTTAAATCAGATTCAAATGCTTTGCCGAACATCCACATTAGAAAAACAATTATTGAAATAAAAACAATTATTGTAATTAATATTAGTAAGTATATCATACATCAAGTTTTAAATTTGAAATGTAATCAATAGTTTCTTTTGTTGAATCTTCATAATCCACAAATGGACTACCAAAATTTTCATTTATAACTGCTTTTTCACTTTTAATATCTTTACCGAATTGAATAGCATTTTCAACTATTGGAATTAAAGGAGTTGATTTGTATAGTATTTTTTCTAAAGCTGTTATTTGTCCAGCAATAATACTACACCATTGATTGTCATTAGCTTTATATCTTTCTTCGTAATCATTTTTAAGCTCTTCTATTCTTTTATGAATATCAGTTTTTGAAATTACTATGTATTCTTCTTCTAAATTTTCCATAATTCTATTATTTTACTTTATTAATTAATTTTATTATTTTTGTTAAAAATTATTTTGTTATGTCAGCTAAATTAAATATAGATCCTAGATTTAACCCTAAAACAACTATTTTAGGTTTTATACTATTGTTAATAGGTATATTTTTTTATTTTGCTGATTTCTTTATTGATTTAAAGCATGATGTAAACCATTGGATAAATGGTAGTATTTCTGCATTAGGTATATTGTTAATTCTTGCTCCAGATAAAGTTATTACTTTAATAGGAGATTTCTTTAATAATGTTTTAAATAAATTTGTTAAGTAATATGTTAAATATAGAAAGTTTAAAACAACTTATTCTTCCTAGAAAATACAGTGAAGATACATTATATAAGATACTTGATTCTTTAGAAACTGTATTTAACAAATATCAAATAAATACTAAAATAAGACAGAATCATTTCTTAGCTCAAGTATTGCATGAATCTGGTAATTTCTTTTATAAAGAGGAAATAGCTTCTGGAGATGCTTATGATACTAGAGTTGATTTAGGTAATACTCCAGAGAAAGATGGTGATGGTAGATTATATAAAGGTAGAGGTTGGATTCAATGTACAGGTAAAACTAACTATACACAAGCTTCAAGAGAATTTGGTGTAGACTTTGTTAAAAATCCTGATTTAATAGAAGAATACCCTTATTGTGCTTTAGTAGCAGGTTGGTATTGGGATAGAAAAAATCTTAATTTATTTGCTGATAAAGATGATATTAAATCTATAACTAAACGTATAAATGGTGGTTATAATGGTTTAGAAGATAGAATAAATAAATACAATAAGTGTAAACAAATAAACAAATAATTAAGCTATGGAAAATATTAAGTTCTTTATAAGTCATTTATATAAATCACTAGTATCTGACTCTAACTTTGATGATAATTTTATGTTGTGGGGAAAATCTTTTTTGTTGGTTTTAGGTGTAGAAAGTGGTTATTCATTTATTAATGAAGACTCTATACATTTTTTATGGAAGTTAGTATCTATAGTAGTACTAACTCCCTTAGCATATTTTATTACTAAATTCTTAAAAGAAAAATTTCCTATTAAAGAAAAGAAATAGGTTGATTAATATATATGGTTAATTTCTCCAATATTTATAAACAACCAAGGGTTATCTTCATCATCAGAGAATATTAAGAACTCTAATTGGTCTGTTGTGTTTAAAATAAAGTCTCTAATCTCTTTAGCAGTTTCAATAGTTATTCTTACAGTAGTTCCGTTTTTAAAATATATTGTTTTCATTTTGCTGTTAAAGTAAAGAATCTGTTAAACTACCATCAATATCTAATCTACCTGCCCACCAACCAAGACTAAACCAACCTCCATCTATTGTTCTAACAAATACAATCTTTTGGGTCTCATCTATAATTTTTAAATCACCTTTTATAAAATAATCAGTTTCTTTTGTGTAAAAGTGATCACATTCTTCAATATCCTCTTTCCAGAATTCCAAAGTTTCTTTATCAATTTTATCAAAAGATATAATTTCTGTTATTAGAACTTCAGCTCTTCTACTTTCTCTGATTTTGCCATCATCAAAGTAATTATATGTTTTACCTATTTCTGGTAAATCTTTTTTAAACACTGTTCTTGTACTCATACCTTAACTTTTCTATTTAACAACAATATTTCTTCTCTTGTAAACCAATATCTTAATTTTAAAGGTTTAGTACTAAATAAAAGTTGTATTAAAGTATATCTACTATACATATGTACTAATTTTAAATTATAATTTTCATTATTTTTTAAAACTAGTAAAATACCTGTTCTATAAGAATAATAAAATTCTTTTGCATGATTATATCTCATTAAAAGGTATAACAAACCTATTAATAAAAACACAAACATTATTACTACTAATTGTTGCATACTCATCATGTTTATTTAAAAAATACATTAATTGACTATGTGCAGAATTATATAATTCTCTAAATCTTACAAAATCAATTTCTTTTTTACTGAATCTATTAACTATTTTAGTTATTTCATCATTTTGTTCTTCAATTCTTTTTTCTATAAATTGAATTGATAAATTATCTACTATCACTGTTTTTCTCTTTAAATTCAACCAATTCAACGTTATTGCCAATAACTTTTTTAAAACATTTAATTGTTTTAAGTGTATGACCTTTTGTAAGATGTTCATGTATTAAGTTTAATAACTCTTTATTTGTCATATTTTCAGTATTAAGCTCAATAAAAGTATCACAAACACCAAATTCATTTTTGATTTTAACTAATAACTTAATTGAATAATCTTTTTTATTGAGATCTTCCATAACATTTTATTTAAATAGATAAAAAATCAACTGTTCAGGAATCCCAAACAGCTGATTAAACCACTAAAAACCTAACCTAATTAATTTTTAATATTATCACCAAACTCTTTTTTTCTTTTTTGATTATCCTGATACATCTCTATTTGTAGAGTTGTATACTGAATATCTCTTTGATTTAAATATTCATTTCTGTTTAAATGAATATTTGTTTTTAAACTAGTTTTACTCATTAAATTAATTTTTTAATTATTTTAAACCCATTAACAGGTTTTCTGTCATTTATAACCATTTGAAAGTCAACTGCTCTAGCAGCTAACTCTTCAGTGTCATAATAACCTGTAAAATCAAAACCTTCTAAAGATATTTTAACATACCATTTTTTATCAAACTTACCTCCTTTGATTAGGTATACATATTTATAAATAGAAGACTTTGACTTTACAGTGTTATTATAGAGAGTATTACCTTTCATTAAGCTTCTAAATCAGCTAAGATTTCTTTGAAATAAGAGATATTAAGTTCTATAGTTGCTATATTAGCTTGTATAGAAGCTATTTTAGACTTAGCTTCTTCAACTTTCTTTAAAGCTGTTTTTCTGTTTTGAAAATAAGTAGAAAAATCTAAAGATATTTCAAACTTAACTTTTTCATAGTTACTTTCTGCTTTTGTAAGCTCTCTATTAGCCTTTTCAAGCTCATGGTTAGCTTTTGCAAGATCAGAAGTCTCTAAACTACTAATAGATGATTTAGTCTCTATAATAGCATCTATTACAAAGTCTTTTACCTTTTCAAGTTTTAAATCTTTTTCAGACTTATTTAACCCTTCAATTGCTTGTTTTTCAAACTTTGAGATTTTTACTGTTGATTTTGGTGTTGTAGCCATTTTATTTATTGTTTATTGTTTAAATTACTTATTATTAATTATTAAATTCCAAAATTAAACCATCCTAATACACAACCTAGTCCTGTAAAAGTACCTATCGCATAAAGTACTTCTGCTTTATAACTTGTAGCAGCACTAAAGTCACAACCACATAAATGGATGATACATTTTATCCAACCAATTAATGGAAGCAATAGTACAGCTAATCCCAGTATAAGACTTCCCCAATCTTTGATTTCATCTTTAATTTTTCATTTTCATTTTATCTATTGTTTAAATTATTACTTTTTTTATTTTTACTAACATTATTTTATCACTAATAGTTTCAACTTTTTTAGGTTGAATTATTGTGTCTATTAGTAGAACATTATTTGTTTTAAGTGGGCTATTAAAGTCTTGTGAATTAGGTAAATATTGACTTATTTTATCTATTGAAATTTTTAAAACATTTTCAGGGTACCAAAATGCTTCACCTTCTTCTTTTCTATAACTAGAGTCGCTAAAAATTCTTTCAGAATAGTAGAACTTTCCTTTCTTAAACTCAAGTAACTTTAAAGCTCCAGCTGACTTTAAATCTTTATTAACATACCATTCACCTTTTATAAATTGTTGCTCAGGTTCTTTAATCATAGGTTTATTATCTGTAGATATTTCATGTGGTAGTGCTTTTCTAAACTTTATAATAGGATGAAAATAGACCCTTGTATCTTCTTTAACTCTTATACAGAGCTGTGCATCACCTCCCACTGCTGTTTTTTTTACAGAAATACAAGTATAAAGCTTATTTAATTCTAAATGAGCTGAATAATCCACAGATTCATTTTTTACAGCACCTCTTTTTATAAGAACTACTTTATCACCTACTTTAATTTCATCATTTTCTGAAAGTTTTTTAGTAGTTTGTTTATTCTGAGCTTCGTAAGCTTCTTTAGTGGAAGGTTTGAATCTATCTCTATTTGTTGATCCAGTATTTATGCCTTCTAACATACAATCTTCATGACCATAATTCCAGTTTATAACTTTATATATTTTTCCTAATACATCATAATAGTAATTTTGTTCTATACATTCAACATATTCTGGAATGTTATCTTCAGTTTCAGTAAGTGTTTTAGAAAACTCTTCAGCTTCTTGTTTTGTAGCAAACCATTTTACACTTGATTTAAAGGGTAAACAACCTTTACCTACAGATTCTGAAATATCCACATATGAGTCATCATTTTTACATATCTTATGAACTTCACCAATTTTTACACTATGATATTCTTTTATAATAACAACATAAGTTCCTACAGACCAAGGTTCTACTTTTTCAATACTATCAGGTTCAACATATTCACCAGCTATTACACAAGCTTCATAATGTTTGATTTGTTCTGGTGTTGCTGTGGTATATGTTTGGTCAGGGAAGTAGGTAAACTCCCGTTTATTAATTATTTTACTGTCTATATTAACAAATAGATTAGATTTATGTTTTATCAAATAAATTTGTTTATGGTCTCTAATAACTATTTCTCCTACACAATAAACCTTACCTTCTTCTAATAAATCATCTAAAGTTAATTTTTTTTTCAATGTACTCACATCAAATGGTTTACCTAATCTGTCATACTCAGCTATTTCTTCTGGTGTAGCATACCTCCAATCATTATCCTTTGATTTGTCAAAAGGATGTAGTGTCCAACCATTTGTAGAACTTCCTTTATTATCTAAATAAAATGTTAAATACTTATAATCTTCTTTTTGTTTATAACAATAGTTTAAAGGGAAAGATTTAGAAGCTTCTCCTTTTAATAAAACTATATAATCATCTTTTTTAAACTCTTTCTTAGTTATTTTATCAGGATGACCATCTGGAAGAAATTGTTGAATCTCTTGAATATCTATTTCTGGTAAATTTGCAGATGTTCCTCCTCCATTTTCATAGTGTTTCCTCTTTTTTATATCAATCCATTCAGAGCAAAAATGGTCATTTTTAATAAAATAATCATATTTAATATAATTACCTTTATTATCTTTATACCACTTACCTTTTTCAAATACAGGTTGATTATTTTGTGAATCAAACTCTTCTTTATTTGAAAATTCAACTAAATGTTTAAAAGGTTGTTCTTTTGTTCCATCTGCAAATATTACTTTACAATAACTACCATTTAACCAAGCCTCAACTTTAACAATTTTTCCTTTATATTTAGTATCAATATATTTTACATATTCAGGAATATTTTGATTTGTGTTTTCTTTTAAAACCCATTTTTTAAATTGTTCAAATGTGATTTCAGTGTAATTATAAGGTTCTTTCTTCCAAGTTCCTTTAAGACCTCCAAGAGGTTCAACTGCTTTTCCTGTAATATAACCATCTGAAACAAACCCACCTGCTGTTCTCCAGTTAGAAAGTATGTGTTTGTTTTCATTAGTGACTTTAACACACCACTCTTCAGGTAACTTTGTTAATTTATTATTTTCCATAATAGTTAATTATAATCATTTTCACCTGTTTTAGGTGTATTATCTTCTATAATATTATCAAAAAACCACTTAAATATCTCAATAATTATGTAAAAATAACTAGGTATAAAGATAAAATACCAATTAAATACACAATTATTAGCTATTTGTACAGTTAAAAACCATATTTGTATTATAAATAATAGTACAAATCTAAATGAAACTTCAAACTTAAAATTAGTCATATTGATTGAATTTGTTTATTCTTTTTAAAAATTTAATAAAACAACTACTTCTCTACTTGAGATTAAACCTACTTGGTAAGTAGTTAAATTTAATTTTCTTTATTTACAAATACATAAGTACCTAAAATCCCTCCAATTCCTAAAAATAAATATAAACCATTTAAACAAGTTTGTTTAGTTTGTTCACATTTAAAGTTGTTACAATTAATTTTTGTTGGTTTAGTGACAACATTAGTAACTACTTTTGTTGATACACAACTCTGTAAACTAACAGCTACTATAGCTATTAGTAATAATTTAATTAATTTTTTCATATCCAAATTCTAATTAATAATACTAATAAAGCAAGTATTGTATGAAACACAAACAAATACAACATAAAATCCACTCCACTACCAAATTTTCTTGCTCCCCAGTTATAAAGAAATGAAGCAGGAAAAGTTAATAACACACTTATAAAATAGGATATTACAATAGTCGTTAAAATTTTATCAAATATTGACATAATTATTTATTTAAAAACTGTTCTATTTTTTCAAAACTTTCAAAAGTTATTTTTTCTGAGATAAAGTAATTACTATATTTCTCACAATATTCTCCAAAAGAGATACTATCAGTCGTATCTGACAACTGATAGTTTTTATAATCTTCTAAACATTTATTGAATAACTCTGCTTGGTTCATAAATTTCAGTGTAATTACTTTTTTGAACAATTGCTAGTTTATTGAATAAATTTATCATTTGATTACTCATATCTGATGAATAATCTCTCGATTGTCTTTTAAATAATTTAATCTCATTTAATTTATCTTGAGTCCTACCTTTAACTTCTCTAAGAAGTTTATATGGTTGTTGATAAGATAAACTTTTAATATTATTATTAAATTCTTTAGTTTGAGGTTGATCTAAACTATAATCAACTTGACCTAGAGAATTAATAAAAGTATAAGCTGTATTAACAGCTGGATCATTAACCTTAATTTTATAAGGTTTTACAATTTTTTGGTTATGTACTACTTTTCTATCTGTAGAAAACACTAGTACGAAATTTCTTTGTCTCATAAGATTTTAATGATTATTTGTTTTAAAAAATAAACCTACCTTAAACTAATAAGGTAGGTTTTGGTTTAATTATAAACTAGTTTAAACTAGTTGCAGTAGCTTTAGTAACAGCTTCTGCTGGAGTTTTAATATCTTCCAAAGAGAAAGATACTTTACTAGTAGCTTTAGCTTTAACTTCTTTAATTGCTGTTACAAATCTACCTGTAACACCATTTTTAGTAGTTATTTCTGATACATACACTTCAAGGATTTCTCCTTTAGAAGGGATATAATCAGTAGCTCTTAAACTAACTGATAAATTTTGATTTACTGCTTCATCAATTTCTCCTTCTAAAAGTAATCTTTTAGCTTCAGAGAAATGATAATCTGTCATAGCATTAAAATTAGCTATGAATCTTTCTTCAAAAGGAGTTACTGATGTTACTTTTACTGCATAATACCCATCAATTGCAGGGATTAATTTTCTTGAATTTAAGATTTGAATTGCTTGTTCTGCTGTTAATACTTGAGCTTCCATTTTTGTTGTAATTTTGATGATTTTTTTTGTTATTAAACTTATGTAGCTAGTTCCTGCTGTTAAATCCTTTATATTTCTTCTAACAAGTTATACTTTTCCATCTGCAAATGTTTTATGAGGAGTTTGGACCTCTCAATTATTTTACTAATTGACTGCATTAAAATAAGTAAATAAAATATCTGATGATATTTTAATTATTTGTGTTGATGTTGATTCTTCCATTGATTTTTGTTTTTATTTGTTATAATTTTTACTAAACAATTAAAAAGAAAATAGGTTATAATTAAAAACTATAACCTATTTGATGTAAAAAACATTAATAATCACTTAATTTTTATTTTTTAATTAATAGTTTCTACTGGGTAGTAATTATACCCTTTATAAATAACAATACCTGTAGCTGTTACATAAGTAAACATTGATGCGTGATATTTTACTAAACTAATTAATTTAATTTCTTTATATCTTGTACCTGATCTATAGGAATTAGTCAATACATAATGATACATTTCTACTGAATCTTTACCTGGATTTGAGTTAAAAATATAATAAGTTGTAGAACCTGTAAGATTTGTGTTAACAATATTAAAGTTTGTTAAGTTTTCTTCATCAACATATGTATTATTAGTGAATACATGATAAGAAGGTTTAACTTCATTTTTCTTTTTACAAGAAAATAAGCTGATTATACCTAGTATAATAGCTATAATTAATATTTGTTTTTTCATTTTCATTTTTGTTTTTGTTAAAATGGTAATTTTTCATCGTTAATTAATTCAAAAGGCTCTATTCCCTCATAATGTATGTTTTCTTTCTCATTCCATACCCCATCAATAAAATATCCACCACGATACTTTTTTAGTTTCTTTAATTTGTACGACCGTTTACCAATCTTAGTGGGTAAACGATAAATGTTTCGGTCATCACCTACTACATATCTTTCATTAATCTTATATATTGCGTTTACTATCATAAAACAAATCTAGTAATTATTATTTATATTTACAAATAATTAACAATATTTATAAATATAGTTGCGTAAAGCAAATTGTTAGGCGAAAATTTAAAACCATCACTACATTTTTAAAATTTCATTTTTAACATCGAGTAAAAACGATTTTCTACCAGCGGAAAAAGCCTCATCAATAGCCAATTCAATAGCTATCAACGCAAATTCTTTTGCTTCTGGTAGAATAATAATTAGCTTCTCACTTGCTTTTGAATTAATGAATTTATCAATTAAATCATCGGCATTTTCTTTGGCAGTTTTTTGATTTGTAATAATCATTCCCATTCGTTTTCTTCTCCTCTTAAAAACTTTTCACACTCTTTTATTTCAGCTTCAATCACTGGAATTAAATTTCTATTCATGCAAATTCCAACTTTTGCTCCTTTTGTTTCTATCTCAACAGCCCATTTGTTATCTTCAAGATATAGCAAAATTGTTTTTAGTTTTAGAATTTGTTCTTTACATTCCAAAATGTCGTTCTGCTTTTGCTTTTCTTTCCATTCTTTAGAATTTAATTCTTTTTCAGCTAAATCACTCAATTGTTGTCCGTAAGCATCCATAATAAAATCTTCGCCTAACATTATATTTATACAAGTGGGCGGAATCTCTATACATAAATCATGGGTTCATAGCATTGCCCACCTGCTTATACATTTACCGTACGTAATGAGACATTCTCTTTTTTATGTTTTAATTTACCACATATTTATATCCCATAAACGAGCATAGCAGCATCTACCATGTCCTTATTTAATTTACCTTTATATTTTGTTACTTTACGAAAATACTCAATACTAACCTTAGATTTAGTAGGTCGTGATAATAAATATTTTATGTTGTTCTTTTTGCAATAATATTCTATCAGTCTCCCTACTTGGTGATTTCTGCCTACATCTTTCGCTATTCTGTTTGATGTTTTTAAATTTTTTGATTTATGATAGTTCGACACCTTATTAAGCCATCCAGCTTCAATTATTACGGTAATTCCGAATTTGTTGTTTAATGCCTTTAGGGTATCTACTAAATCAAATAAATCTAAAGCACAAATATCCATAGTCTTTTCTTTACTATCGTATATGCAAACTCCTGATTTGTTAACGTCTGGGTCTATTCCTATGTAAATTGCCATTATTTTACGGTATAATACATTACTACTGAAATTACATATAAAGCCACTTTAAATATAAAATATGACTTTTTACTATTACCTATTTCGTCCAAGTGTGATTCTTTGCCTGTATAAAATATGGATTTTTTAATTGTCCATCCCATAAGTGAATCAAACAATAACCAAAATGCAGACCCTATTATAAATACTGTACTGCAAAATAACAGACTATAATAATAAATATTTGATGACATTTCATTAAAACACAATACAAAAGACAACATACAAGCTATTAAAGCTCTTAGTATAAATCTAATTGGCTTATCTTTTTGATGAATCATTATGCCTTTTTTATACAATGAAGCATCATAGAGCCAAAATGCTATGGCTTCTAAAATTCCTAGTAATGTGGGTAATAACATATTTATTTAGTTTTTATTGTTTAGTTTTTAAAGATTTTCTTCAATCCATTTATAATAATATTCTTTACCAGATTGTTCATTTAACCTTGGTAATGGGTTTTTAATTGTTTGTTTCGGAGGATTTTGGGAATATTGGTGTTATTGTACTTATATATCATCCATATTCATTCAAATATAAGAATTATACAAACAATTTTAAAGAATTATCTAAGTAAAAACTAAAAGACAGTTTAAATATTTTAGAAAGATACGTATAGAGTATAAAATACAATAACTAGTTTTTATTTAACTAACTAATTGATAGAGAGTTAACCCATTTTATAGTCTAAAATACGTTGCCATTTAGTCTATATTGTGTCTGACTAATAGTCTATAATACGTTGCCAAAATAGACTATTATCTTAGACTAGTAGTTTGTTTATTTAGACTATATTATTATATTTGTGTTATGAACAACAAATAGTTAATTTTGTGAATAAAAATACAGATAAATATTGGCTAAAGATGAAAATTAAGGATAATATGATAGATAATTGGGTATTAAAGTGTGAAAGACTTGGAGAAGTCAAATTATTTGCTTATGTACTTTCCACCTTTAATGTCAATGATAATACTTGGAACTATGATAGTTTCAAAGAAAAGGCTATTAGTCAATTATTAGAACTAAATAGAAGTACAATATTTAACTATCTAAAGAGTTTATGTAAGAACAGACTATTGATTAAGAGAGGTAAAGGATTGTATGAAATTAATTCAGAATATATTGAATTTGGATCAAAAAGATAACCCTATTTATCAGGGTTATCTACCTTATCTAAGTCAAAAAATAGATTGAATATTAAGAATAATATCCCTCCTACAAATAGTATTATTTCCATATAACTAATTTAAATGTTCCAAGTTTATGACTGCTGTTACTAAGCTTACCTTTAATAGATAAACACAATGGTTTAGGCTTATTATAAACTACTGTTTCCACTAGTTTATTACCTATATAATACTCAAGATTATAGTTCATGAGAATACTAATAAAATGTCTGTATGAATGATAGAAGGGAAATTTACCTTAAACCTCTAATTATCAAGAAATTAACCCATTTTCTATTCTAAAAATATGGCACTATATTCTAACCTATTAGAAGATGGTCCGTGTTTTTTTAGAATTGTATCAAATAATGTTCTATATTTGTTAGAAAATTACACATTTTATGGGAAATTCAAGACTAAAAAACTCACACAAAACTATTACTCATTTTGTTGATAAGGACACTGGTGAAATACTAGAAAGTAATACTAAATCACATAAATATATTGCATCTACAAGAGATGAATTTATGTTATTATATGTAAATGTATTACCAATATTTATTAATCTATCACATCCTTCTAAAATAGTTTATGCACATTTATTATCAAACTATAACTCAAATGTTATATTTGAAATAGCTTTAGGTACAAGATCTATGATTGCTAATAACTATCAAATATCTATGAGTGCTGTAGCAAATGCTTTAACTGAATTAAAAGAGAATAGTTTAATCTATTCACATGGTAAAGGAATGTATCAAATTAATCCTAGATATGCTTTTAAAGGCTCTTCAAATGATAGAAATGATGCTTTAAAAGCTATTATAGAGATTGGTTGTAAAGATTGTTGATAAGTCCAACAGCACTACAATAGTAGAATTACCTGTTGGACTATATTAAAAATACATGTTGTATTAACTATTTAGCATTCATCTCTTGATAAATGCGAATTGCTTGAGCTTTAGTAGCTGCTACTATTACTGTTCCAGAAATAATGAATTGTGACATGATTATTAATTTAATTGATTTAACATTAAACAGATTGTTAATAAACTTGTTAGTATAATACCATATACTAACAAGTAAGAGTTAATGAAGATTTTCATTTTAAATGATGATTGGAGGTTTCATATAAGAATTAATTTAAATGTTTAAAGGGAAGAATAAAGGCAGTTGTTAGCTGCCTTTAGTGTTGTTAATAAGCCAAAGTGTGCAATGTTTCACCAGTAGTAGTAACTCTTGGTTCACCATTTTCATCAACCATTGGAACTAATTTATAACCGTCAGGTATCTCAAAGGTCTGACCTTCTACAAAACCTTTACAAGCTTCTTTTGGAACATATACAGGTGTACCTTGAAATACCCACATATTAGCTCTAACTAATATAAGTGCTGATTTTTCACCTCTGAATGAATGGAATGTTGCTGTTGCCATAATAATAAAGTTTTAAATGATTATTGCTACCCCACCGTGGAGTAGCTGAAAAATCTAATGGGGGACTGTAGGGGGATTATCCCATCCCTATACTCACATAAATAAAAAAAAATAAAAAAAAAAAAATAAAAAATTTTTAATAAACTGAACTAATCCCAAATCTCAATTGTTAAGTCTATAATTAGAAGTGTATTGACTGAAAGGAAGAGAAACACAAATTTTTAAATAAAAATAATATGGAAAACAACAATGAAATTCTTCAATTAGATAATGGAGTTTGGATGGAAAAAAAATCACTTGAAACTTTTAGAAAAGAAATTTCAAATAAATTATATGAAACCTTAGATAATATCAAAAATAAAACCAATATTACCCCTAAAAAGAAAAAACGTAAGTAACATGGAAAACAATAAACTAGATTTAAAAAAAATCAATGAACCTGAATGGTTAAATTTTAATGCAGATAATTTTGCTCAATTGCAGTTAAATTTAGAAGAACTTAATACTCCTAAATCAACAGATCCAATTATCTCTTATAACCGCACAATTAACTACTATAAAAGTCATAAACAATCTTATATAGATAATATTTGTAACTTATTGAAGAAAGACATTAATATACTTGAAGAAGGTCAGTATCAATTAGAATTAAAAATAACTTTAATTGAAAAATTTAATGAACCAAATAAATAAAATAAATGTTTAGTATAAAAGATAAATAATATGAAAACTAAAGAAATTTTAACTAATAACTCAGAGTTTACAATTAAACCTGAGTTACCTTTAAACACAGAATTTTTCTATATGAAAAATAATAGAATAACAAAAGCTATACTTGTTAAATATGAATTATCTATAGATACAGAAACAGATAATTGGAAAGACAAAATAATAAATAGTATATTTTCAAAACAAAATAATACATATTTATGTTGTACTATAAAGTATATAGTTAAAGATTACCTTTATGATAATTGGTTTTATATTGAAAAAGAAAGGTTTAAAAATAGAGAAGGAGTGTTAAAAAATGAAAACCCTAAATGGTTTACTCATAATAGCCCTTTTATAAGAATATATTTTACAAAAGAAGAAATTTTAAATTCACTTTAAATTAAAACAATATGGAAAATAATAAGACACAATACAGAAAATTAACTTTTGAAGAGATGAAAGAAGTCCTTGAAAAGTTAGTATTACAAAACAAACCAGAAACATCTTTAAGTTTCCTTAAAGAAGTTTTTACAGCTTATAAAGAAGCTTATAAAGAAAAATATGGTGTAGAGTGGATAAAACCTGATAAAGATTACTCTAAAGAAACTAGAAAAATGATTAAAACATTAGACAATTTAAAATAAATAACATGACTACAGAAGAATTAAAACAAGCAGAATTACTAGTAAGGATACTAGAGACAAAGAGAATAATGACTGATTGTATCTTTGAAGATATGATAATTACTGAACTGTGTAGTATATTAATTAGTGATACAGTTAAGAAAAAGTTTAATAATAGTGTTTCCTTCGTAGCTAATGAATTAAAACAATTTAGATAATTCTGTAAAGTATACAGAATTTGTAGTTACATATGTTAATGGAGAGCAACGAAGATTATTTAACTCTGAAGAAGTAACGGAACAAGAGTTGTACAATAAAAAAACTTACAAAAGTATAAAAGGAGTTAAATAATGACTGATCCAAATACATCACTTCCTTTATATTTACAATTACTTATAAAGGAGAAACTAGATAAAGAAAAGTTGAAAGAACTTATTGTTATAAAAGGAAAAGTTAAATACAAAAATTAATAAGATTATGGAAAAACCAAAATTACTTACAAAAATTATTAAGTCAAACCCTATAGAGATTATAGCTAATAAGTTATTTGAATCTCAAGTGATAGTTCATATAATGCACTTACAAGCTAAGAATAAGTCTTATGCTACTCATAAAGCTTTAGAAGAGTACTATACAGGTATAGATAGTTTAATAGATTCTTTAGTAGAAAAATCTTATGTAGAATATGGTATTATTAAGAACTATAAAATAACTATTGATTCTAGCTCTTTTAAAGACTATTGTGAGTACTTAAAGGAAATATATAGTCTAGTATCAATTCAAAGAAATAATGTCTCTACAGGCTTTATACAACAGATTATAGATGATATTTTAAATCTTACTTCTGGAGTTATTTATAAACTTGAAAATTTAAAATAAACAATGGACATAAATTTAAAAGGTTGGATAATTCTACATGTATTATCACATACAGAAGGATCAGCTAAATTATTAGACTTAGAGGTAGAAGATAAAATAGATTATGATAAATTACCTTTTATAGCTAATTTAGTACAAATATCAACTATATCTTCTATTGTTTTGGATACTTATGAAAATATGTCTACTATTTATTTAGATGGTCAAGTTGTTAATGTAAAAGAAACTCCAGAAGAGATAATTGGTTTAATAGGTTTAGATAGTGTTAAACCTTTAATAGATTTTAGAAATAATTAAAACTATCTTGTTTGTTTAATTTAAAACCCTTATAGAAATATAAGGGTTTTTTATTTTTATTTTTATTATTATTAATTACTTTTGTATAAAGAATTTCTATATGAAAATATTTAGACAAGGTAATATAAATACAGTTCTTGTTGAAAAAAATGATACAAGAATAAAACTAGAAGACTGGGTTAGTAGTACAACTACTACTACTTTAACTATTCCTAATACAGAAGATGAGTTTACCTTAATTAATACTTCAGGAGGTGATTGGACTTTAAATACTATATCAGAATTAAAAATCAATAATAGTAGTGCAGATATAGTTATAGGTAATAACCAATCAATTAGTTTAAGATATAATCTTTCTACTAAAACCTTTAATATTACAGGTAGAAGTGAAGCTGGGGGTGGTGGTGATGTAACTCAAGAACAACTTGATTTAAAACAAGACATAGCTTTAAACTCTAGTACACCTACTCCTTCAGCTACTTTAGACTGGGTACCTGATATTATAAACTTAGTTTTAACAGCTAATACTACAGTTACTAGTATTACTAATGCTCCTACAAGTGGAGGTACTTTAATAGTTAAAATAACCGGTAATTATACTTTTAAGTTTAGTGGATTTTCTTTTATAGAGGAAGGAAGACATATACCTAATGTAACTAATTATGTATCAATTCTTTATCATCCTTCAGGACAGTTTGTTATAAATTGGTTTAACTCTTATTATTCTAATGTTAAGAATTATATATTTGAAGATTTTGAAAGTGTTTCTTCAACAGCTGTAGGTAGATTAATATTAGTTAATAACTCTGGTTATATATCTGATGGTACTAATGCTAATGCTGATTTAAAAGGTATTGTAGAACTTCATACTAATACAGGTGCTACTAATAAACCTTTTGTAGGTACTTCAGTTAAAGCTTATCAATTATTTAATCATAAATATGATTGTACATGGTATATAAAAACACCTTCTAGTTTATCTGATGGTACTAATACTTACCAAATACTTTGTGGTTATTTAAGTTCAAATAACACTTTAGCTCAACAATTTGGAGCATATTTTAAATATGATTATAATGGAACTACTGTTGCTGATACTGATGATAATATAACTCCTTCAGTAACCTGGAAAATGGTTAATAGTAAAGATACTACTATAGCTAATAAAACTTATACAGATTCTACAGTAGCAGTTGTTGCTAATACTTGGTATAAACTTAGAATAGTATTTAGTTCTACTCAAGTATTATTTTACATAAATGATGTATTGAGATTAACTTATACAGGTGCTAATATACCTACAGGGTCTTTTAATTACTTTGGTTCAGGATTTACTATACAAAAATCAGTAGGTACTTCTGATAGAGTAGCTTATGCAGATTATTTTGAACAATATATAGATACTTACAATGGCATTTAATTTTGGGTTATATAAAAAAAGAGGTGGTAGTGCTGTATCAGGAGGTGGTGGTGGAATTACTTTAGATACTAGTAAAGCTTTATTAGATCAATACTGGTTTGTACAGGATGGTAAGCCTAATTTAGATGGTACAGGTACTTTAAGTGATGGTAGTTATGTTAAGTCTATATTGGGTAAATCTGGTGGTTTAGGAGGTAATAGAGCTACCTATATAAATGAATCAGAACCAGCTATATCTCAACAAATTCCTACTAGACCTAATGGAGGTGTTCCTACCTATATAAATCAAGAAGGAGGTTATCTTCATATAGCTAATGGTATTAATATTCAATATAGGTTTGTTAGCAATCTAGGAGATATTGATGCTACAGGGGAAGTATGGTATATATGTAGACTTCACACTGGTAAAAGGTATGAGGCTATAATGAGTGGTGATAGAGGTCCTGAGTTAAAAAGATTAGGTACTGGTACTATGCAATATAATCCAAATGATTATGTAACTGGTAATCAAACATTTAGCTATGAACCAAATGAATTTGAAACAGTTATATTTCATTTTATATATAATAAAACAACAGGAACTTGTAATATCAGAGTAACTGATAGTTTAGGAGATTATAGAGATTTAACAACTAAAACAATTCCTACTAATAGTTTCTTTAGAAACTTTGGTGTAGGTACTAGCTCTCACCCTGCATCACATGATTTCTTTGGGTATTTGTTTAAATTTGGAAGCACTATAAGCCCTACTGATAGAACTACTATTCTAACAAATTTAAAAGCAGTTTATCCTACAATTGGAGCATTACCTACTAAATCATTTGCAAAACCTACAATGAGTTATAATGGAGGTACTGGTAACTTTACTATAACTCCTAATTATAATCTTAGAGGAGGAGCTGTAAGTATTGATACAGCTAATACAATTGTTAGATGGTATGTTTTAAAAAATAATGTTAGTGGAGGTTCATATCCTAATGATCCTTTAGCTAATATTAGTTTGTTAGCTACTACTACAGGTAATAACCTTAGTTTGCATATTTCAGATTATTCAGCTAATTTTACAACAGGAGGAGCTGGTGTAGGTGATGAAATAGTAGGTGCTATTACTGTTTATGATAACTTAGGAATAGCTTTTCCAGTTGAATGTGCTACTGATCCTATAAGAACTGCTTAAAAATAATAAAATGGCTTGTAATTCTTCTAGTTTACCAATATTGTATTTACCTCAGAATGAGAATAGTCCTATAATTAAAGGAGATACTTTAAAGAGTATTTCTTTTGAGATATTAACAGGACCTACTGGTGTAGAAACTCCTATAGATCTTACAGGAGCCTCTATAAGAATAGATTTTATTAATACTAAGGTTAGTAGCAATCACCATTTATTAACTAGTGCTGATGGGGATATTACTATTACAGATGCTGTAAATGGTTTATTTAAAATTGAATCTATTAATAGATTAGATTGGAAAATAGGTACTTATAGAGGTGATTTAGAAATTACTTATGCTGATACTACAAGAACTACTTATTGTATAATTGAACTAACTGTTACTGACGATATTACAAAATGAGTACCACTATAAATTTAAATGTTGATCCGGATAGTGATTTAATAACTTTAACTGCAACTGAAGATAATACTTTAGTTACTATTAATGTTATGTATGGTGAAGGTAGTGGAGGTGGAGGTGGTGGTGATGTAGTAGGTGCATCAAGTTCGGTTAATAATAATGTTGTTTTTTTTGATGGTACAACAGGTAAGTTAATAAAAGATTCTGGCTTGACGTTATCAGGGAACAATACTGGTGATGAAACTAATGCAACTATCAAGACAAAGCTTGGTCAAGCTTCAACAAGTACAGATGGATGGTTAAGTAGTACCGATTGGAATACTTTTAATACTAAACAAGTAGCCTTAGTATCAGGAACAAATATTAAATCAGTAAACGGTACTACATTATTAGGTTCTGGTGATTTACAAGTAGGGGACGTACTAACAACAGGTAGTTACGCTAATCCAATTTGGATAACTAGTTTAGCTTGGAGCAAGATAACAGGAACTCCTACCACATTAGCGGGCTACGGTATTACTGATGGATGGAGGTTAGGTGGTGATACATTAACTGCTGAAACAATACTAGGAGGTAGTTCAGGGGCGTTTGGGTTAAATATTCAAACTAATGGGTTAACCGCTATGAAAGTACTTAGTTCTCCTGCTAGTGCTGTTAATTATTTAACAGTTATAAGTGCAGTTGCAAATAGTAGCCCAATTATTGCTGCCGATGGAACAGACACAAATATTAACTTAACTATATCTCCAAAAGGGTCGGGGATAACCGTTTTTAGGAAGGTAGGAGAATCGGGCATTAGGTTGCAAAACAATACGAATTATTGGGATGTTATAATCGGAGGCGGTGGATTAACAACAACTAACTATTTCGCTCTTGGATACAATGGTAATGTTCGCTTCAACATGGAAACAACAGGAGCAACTACACTCTACGATGGGTTAAAAACTAATTATGTAAGAGCCTTTTCCTTTACGTCAGGCATTACTGTTGGGTTTAATACCACCCAAGCAGGGGCAATTAGTGCAACTTCAGGAAATTATAGAATGTTGAGATTGTGGGATGAAGCGAATAATAGTTTTTTACCAACAAGTGGTACAGCCACATTAAGGATATTAGACATGTCCGCTTTTACAATTAACCAAACAGGTACAGCATCAGGCGACATTACGTTAATAAATGCGAATCCAATATTAACAAATCACAATGGCGTATTTTCTATTTTAAGAAGTGCGTTGGCGGCTGGCACAAATAGATTTGGGCTGTATCTTGATAATTTAGCTAACTATTTAGGGGGTAATACTTCGATAGGTGATGCAACAAACACCGCTAGATTAAATTTAGGTGCAAGTACAACAGCAAAGGCTTCATTACGAATCCTAGCAGGTACAGCACCAGCTTCACCCAATGAAGGCGATATTTGGCAGGATGGCACAAATATTAAAATGTATATAGGAGGAGCAACAAAAACATTCACGTTAATATGATACACGTAATAAAAACACAAATTAGTAATCACCCGTTAATAACTCAAACGGAATTAGGTACTCCCGTTAAAAGATTTGTTCAATTTACAGGTTATGCCAGCTTTAAGTTGTTGATCCAGTATGTTGTTTTGGAATTTCTTGTTACGTTAGAAAGTCCTGATGGTAATGTGATTTCAACTCCTACGCACTTAGAATATAAACTTCACACAGATATTTGGTTTAATGCTCAAGCTCAAATTGTGCCTCATATGATAGCTGATCCAAACAGTACAGAGGAAGAGCCTTTGCCTAATATTGTTAACCCAGATGCTATTATTACTGAATATGACTACTGGTTAGGCCAAATGATAAATGTTGCTGTTCCGGATGGTGCCTTAATTGCTTTGGGTATTCAAAATTTAGATCAGAATTTTCAATTTTTTAATCAAATATAAATAATAAATCAAACAGAAATGAAAACACTAGATTTTAACAAGGAATTTAAGATGTTGCCATCAACACCAAAAGTTGATAAACTAATGTATGAAATATTAGCTGATAATATTTCAATGAGTGATAGTAAAATTATCAGTCCAAGAAAAGCATGGGAATGGGCAAATAATTTATATGACAAAAAACAACTAGAATTGGTTAGTGAAGATGTTACTTTATTAAAAAGGTTTATTGAAGAAGGACTCCAAGGATTACCAAACTTCATTACAGCTCAATTACTATATTGTTTAGATTAATATGAAAAAAGAATTTATTAGACCTTTTATTGTTTGTGGTAGTTTATTTACTATAGGTAGTTTATTACAAGCATATTTTCCTGAAATTAAAGTAACAGTAGGATCTACACTTTTAGTAGTAAGTTTAGGGTTATTGTTATATGATTTAAAATTTGGTAGATAATGAAATATTTTTGGTTGTTTATAATAGCAGTAATATTATTCATTATAACAGTTCCTATAGCTGGTATCTATACTTTTATTTATTATCAAGTTGTTGAGAAAGCTAACAGTAATAAATATTGGTACAGAATAGCTTATAGTATAGATATATTAGCTAATTGTATAGGAGGAGAGTTACTTGAATATTTAGTATGTAATGAAAGAAGAGATACTAGTTACTTTGGTAAACCAACAACACTTAGTGCTGCAATGGGATATGAATTGTTAGCTAAAAATTTTAAAGATAATGCTTTATGGTTTAGTCAATTATTAGACAAAGTTTTTTGTGAATATAACCATTGTATAATTGCTTATTACAAAGAAATAGGTTGCAGGGATTAATCTGTAACCTATAATCCATAATCTATAGTATCTAGAGATTTAAAATAATCTTTTAGTAACCCTAGTATAACATCATCCTTAACACTAAAAGCATTTATAAAATAATCTATACCAAAACATTCTATAGGTAAATAATTAGTAGTTAATACAGGTAAAGACCTATCCTCTAAAGCTATTACATGGTCTGAGTTATAATATAATTTATAACTTTTATTTTTACTCCAGAACTTTAAATTCCACTCCAAACAGTTATCCATTTTTATTTAAAATTTGTTTTTACAAACTTATTAATTATTTTTGTAGCAACAAAATAAACATGAATTTAGATCAAGTTAAATATAGACTGTCTTTAAATGATATAGAGCTATTAAAGGATAAAATAGAAGTTGTTAATTATTCTTCAATACTATATTCATTAAGTGAGCTAAATCAAGCTTTTGAAGATTATATGGATTTAATAGATTCTTATGAAAATTTCTGTGAAAGGAAAGAAGATGGTAGTGCATGGTATTTTTGTGAGTTTAATTTGTGTGATAATATTTTATATAAAGCAGGTATTATAGTTCATATAACTCTTTACAACTCAAAATAAAAAATAATGGAAATAAATATTAAGTATACTGATTCAGAAGATTTTATAAAAAAATGGTTACTCATCTGGAGTACTGAATTTGATTTATCCTCTAAAGATATAATTATTTTAACAGCTATTATAAATAAATATTTATCTCTAAAGGTTAAAGGATTAGCTCAAGAAGATATATCAGATTTACTTTTTTCAACTAAAACTAGAAAAGAATATCAAAAGATTTGTGATATTAGTGATTATACTTTAAATCATTTTTTATGGGAAATGAGAAAGAAAAAAATCATTCATAAAAACCAAGTAATTAAATATTTAATACCTGATAATAATTTATCTTTTAAATTTATACAAACTCCTTTACAAAAAGAAGAATCACAAAAAGTATAGATTATTATGGGAATCACTAAAAATATAACTAAAAAAGATTTACAACTCTTCAATAAAGAGTTAAATCAATCAGATATAAAGAAACTAAAAACCTCTTTGAAATATATTGATTTACAAAGGTTTATAAATGAATGTTTTATCAAATACTCAGTAAGAGGTAACACTCTTACCAGAAGACAAATAGAAGAGATATTTAAATTTCAATTCTATATGATGAGAGAAAAGATGAAACAAAAGGATTATATTAAATTACCTAAAATAGGTGTATTTAAAGTAAAATCCTGGACTGATGTTTTAGAAAGAGAAAGAATATTATTCGGTGTTAAGAATGTTAAAAATGACTATGAGAAAGATGAAATAACAGGTAAAGTTAAAACTGTTACTAGATTAAAAGCTTATCATATAAACCATAATTTTCTCATTTATAATGATATAAGAAATAATTATCATAAAGATTTCTATAATATAGAGGTTTATGAAAAAGAAATGTTAGAAGCTTATGAGTTAAATAAACACTTAATAATTAGTGTTGAAATGATTGACAAAGCTAGAGTGTGTGTAGAAACTAATGAAAAGCTAAAAGAATTAATTTATAGTACTAGAGATAAAGCTGATAAATGGTTTACTTCAGCTTTTGATAGAAGACAAAAGATTGATCATCATTATATAGAGGGATATGTTACAAAAAAAGATAGATATAAACAATTTTTAAAAGATGAAAGTAATAGAAGAAGGACATAGTTATTTAGTAAGTAATTTCAATAATAAAGCTGATGATTCTTATCAAGAAATATTTTTTGTTAAGAAAGAAATAGTAAATAATGAAATAGTTACTTATAATGGTACTACTAATGAAGAGCTTTTAAAAGTTCTTAGAAGTAGATATAAACACCAACAAAAGAAGCAATATTATCCTGAAACAAAAGAAATAATTAATCTTATAGATGAAATTATTAGATTAACTGAAGATAGAAAATTAAAGCTAAGAACTAAATTCTTTGGGAAATGAAAGATATACTAGAAGGTGCTATTAATGATTTAAGAGCTAGAATAGGTATGTTACCTAATAAAATTAAAGTAATGGCTCAAGAAAGATTTGATGTTTGTAAAGAATGTGATATTATATATTTTGATAAAAATACTAGAAGTTTAAGATGTGGTGATTGTAATTGTTTTATAAACTGGGCTACTAAAACACCAGACCATAAATGTCCTTTAAATAAATGGTAATAAATTAAATTAAGTAATGTTATGAAAAGAAACACAGGTAAAACAACAAGATTAGTAGATTACTACATACAAGAGTTATTTAACTCTGGTACAACTGGTATTATAAAAGATGTAGATGAGTTTGAACAAGGAGATCATAAGTTATATCTAAAAATACTTACAAGACTACAATTTGAGCATAATTTTAATAACATAGTAGGTAAGAAATTTAATTACACTGAATCTCCTTATAGTATAGCTTTAATTGATTAATTATGTCAGCACAAGTAAATAATTGGGATATAACTATGGATTTCTTTAAAGCTAACCCTGTATATTTAGCAGATCCTATATTTAAGGAAGTTAAAACTAAGTATAAAAAAGATTATAGTAATATACTTTGGTATATAGCTTTGGTTAATGATCCAGACAGTAAATACACTAACTGGAGTAAACAAAGTAAAGAGTCTGAACTTAATTATTTATTACCAGAAAAATTTTTACCTAAAGAATTAGAATATCTAGATTTTTTAACTAAAAGATATCTTTCTTTATGTGAAACCCATACAATGAGACTTTTAAGAGTTTGGAAAGAAACTATAGATAAAAAAACTAAGTTTTTAGAAGAAACTGAGTATAATGCAGATACTTATGAAATGATTGAAAAAATGTTAGCAGGAAACTTAAAATCTTATAAGGAGTGGGAAGAAATAAATAAACAACTTCAAAAAGATAAAGGTGCTAATATGGGAGGATCTCAAAATAGTTTAAGTGATGACGAGTTAATTTAATTTTATGATAAGTATAAATAGAGAGCTTATAACAGAAAAAATTGAAAAATTTAATCCTTTAACAGAAGATTATAAAAATTATTGGAAATCTGTAAAAAGAAAGTGTATTGAAGGTTATTGGATAGGTAATACTTATATCCCAGGGACTATATATTTTTATAGAAATATTTGGAATATAAAATTAAATAAAGACAACTCTAAGTCTAAAACAATTGGTAATCCTCATGTAAGAGATATTGAGTGGTTAAGAGCTTATCTTTATATGGAAGCTAGAGGGTTTAGTGGGTTTGAACTTGACACAGAATATCATTGTAATCATTATATTTTACAACAACAGTTGCTTAAAAATACTAATGACACTAGAAAGTTTATGACACCTGAAAATTATCTAAACAGGGTGTTTGATAAACCTTTAGGTAAAGCTCTTTATTTAAATCCTAGTAAAAACATACTTGATCTTGAGTGTTTTCACCACAAAACAAAAGTGTTAAAATATGATGGTTCTATTGTAGAAATAGGTTCTTTACAAGAAGGTGATTTACTAATGGGTCCTGATAGTAAACCTAGAAAAGTATTAAACAAAGCAATTGGAGTAGATAATTTTTATAAGATAAAAAGTAGTAGATTTAAAGAACAATTAGTCACTAAAAACCATTTAATTGCAGTAGAAGTACTTACCTCTAAAAACGGAAGCTATGTTAACGGAAAAAGAGGAAAAAAATTATATAGTAGAGTTAAAACTAATATTTCAGTAAAAGAAGCTTTAGAAAAACAAAAACAAGTTTCTTTTAGAAACAAGTATTATCTTTATCAATCACCTGAAATAACTTTTAACAATAGTTCTACTTTAAAAATAGACCCATATTATCTTGGATTATGGTTATCTGACGGTAGAAGTAATTGTACAAGTATTAAACTTACTGATTTTGAGTTGTGGGATTATTTGAAAGAATTTGCATTGTCTAACAATATTAAATATTCTGAAAAAATTATTAAAGCAGAATCAACAGATAGAATTAGAAAAGAAGCAAGAGAATATTATTACTATTGTCCTAAATTTAGACAAAAATTTAAAGATTATAAACTTATTTTTAATAAGCATATACCTAGTGATTATTTAATCAGTTCTAAAGAAAATAGATTACAATTATTGGCAGGATTACTAGATGGTGATGGTTGGTGGGACACCCATATGAAATCTTTTGGTTTTATATCTATTGATTATAATCTAACAAAAAACTTTGAGTATTTATGTAGAAGTTTAGGATTTAACACCTCTACCAAAATAATAAAGTATAGAAAAGGTGCTACAAAAATTCAATATAGTACTTTAGTAAATGGAGATTTTTTAGAAACAATCCCTACTAAAATTAAAAGAAAACAAGTTGTAAATTCCACTATAACAAGGATAAATAAAAATAGAAGTTCTTTTGTTGTTGAAAAAACAGATATTGTTGATAAATTTGTATCTATAGAAGTTAATGATGATAATTTATTTTTATTAGATGATTTTACAGTAGTACATAATTGCAGAGATAGTGGTAAGTCATATTGGGTAGCAGCTTTAGCAGGAATGAATTTTTTATTTGATGGTGCTTTAGATTATGATGAATATTTATCTGCAATTACTAATAAAAAACCTATGAGTAGTGAAACTATGATTGGAGCTATAGATGCTTTTTATAGTAATCAAACATGTAATAAGCTTTTATTGGGTTTAGATAATTTAGAAGGTTCTCAAGACTTTCAAGATGTTTTTTACCCTTCTCCACTAGCTAAATTTTATGATGGATCACTTGTACCTTCAAAATTTATAATTGCTAAAAGAAAAGTTAAAGTTAAAGAAAACTGGGTTGTTAAAGGAAGTAAATCTATGGTTCATCATAGAACTTTTTTTGGTAATGAATTAGCAGGTAACAGTATTAGACCTTCTCTAGCTATATTAGATGAGGTAGGTTTTATGGATAATCTCACCCATGCTTTAGGACACTTGAAAGATAGTACTAGTTCTGGAGGTATAAAAACAGGAACTATTTATATGATAGGTACAGGAGGTGACTCTAAAGGTAAAGGTACTGAAGAAATAACTAAAGTATTTAACAACCCTGAAGAGTTTGATTGTGTATCAAGAGAAGATTTATATGAAAATAAGGGAAGAAGGTGTTTTTTTATACCTAAGATATTAGCATATGATTCTACGTTTAGAGATGATAATGGTTTTACAATTTTAGAAAAAGCACAAGCTAAGTGGGATAAAGATTATGAAGAAGCTAAGAAAAGTAGTAATATAGAAACATTAAATTCCTTTTATCAAAACTCACCTTTAACTCCCTCACATGCCTTACTATCTTTAGATGGTAATAGATATCCTTCAGCTCAGATACATGAACAGTTATGTTACTTAGAAGCACTACCTAAAGGTGAATACAACAAATTAGCTATGAAAGGTTATTTAGACTGTGATGAATATGGAACAGTTACTTTTAGACCTGATTTAAACAATGAACTAAGAGATTGTAGTTATCCAATAAGACCTACTAATAAAAAAGGTTGTGTTACTATTTATAAATTACCACAAGACACTACTTGGTTAAATTATATAGGAGGATTGGACCCTATAGGAACTGAAGGTAAAAAAGAAGATATTCAATCAGATTCTGTAGCTTCTTTAGTTATTATGAGTAGAGGTATTTATGGTGATGAAATAGTTGCTGAATATACAGGTAGAGAAGATGAAATGAATGATACTAATGAAATTATGAGAAGACTTATAGTTTTTTATAATGCTTTTACATTATATGAAAATAACTATAATAACTTTAAAATATATATGCAAGGTAAGAATCAACTTCATTTCTTAGCCAAAACTCCTAATATTTTAAAAGCTGGTGTAGGTAGAGCTGATAGTTATGGTCTACATGCAACTAGTGATGGTAACAAAGAAATGGTTAAATTAACAAGTGATTGGTTAAAACAAAAATCATATACAGGAGAAATAAATATAAAGAATGTTAATTCTATAGGACTGTTAAAAGAACTACTAGCAGCTAGTGATGATGTTAACACAGATAGAGAGTCAGCACTTAAACTTTGTATAGTTTTAAAATTACAGTTATCTTTGAATAAAAAAAAGGAAGTAGTTAATGATAATTACTTTAGTTTTTTTAATAAAAGATACGATAAACAAGGAAATCTTATTAAAAGATAATAAAAATGACAACACATAACACATCATCTTCTTATGATAATTCTTACATGGGATTCCCAAAACAAAGAATACCTTTTTCAGAAAAAAATGAAGAATGGGTTAAAAGGTGTACCTATGGTATAATTGGAGCTAATGGTAATAATGGTACATTATCTAACAATAACCATAGTTATAAAAAAATAAAACATAATTTTGATTTAATCAATGGTAAGATTAATGATGATGATTATAGTTATGTGACTGATCCTTATGGTATTAGTGAAAATTATGGTAAACCTCAATCAAGATTAAAGAGTTATAATCTTGTAATGAACAAGATTAATTATTTCTTATCTAAAGAATTTGAAATACCTTTTAATTTTAGAGTGTATTGTAATGCTGGAGGAGGTTATAATGCTAGATTAGAACAAAAAAAACAAGCTTTTTTACAGTTCTTAAATGAAAGTATTAGGAATCAACAAGTAGAATTAGGTTTAATATCTCCTGAAGAAGCTCAAAGTGAAGATTATAGATCTCCTGAAGAATTAGAGTATTATAATAAATTTTCTTATGAAGGTGAAAGAGAAAAATATTTAAATGTTCTATTAAAAATAACTTATAATAGAGATGGTTTAAAAAATAAATTTAATAAATGTTTTAAATATGCTGCTGGTAGTGCTGTAGAAATAATGCACATTGGTATAGTTAATGGTAAATTAAATTATAGACCTGTAAATCCTTTATTTTTTAATTATATAGCCCATAGTGAGATTGAAAATATAGAAGATAGTCAAGCTTGTTCTGAAATAAGAATGATGAATGTAGGTCAAATAATTGATGAATTAGGTCATTATTTAACTGAAGATCAAATAGATGATATAGAAAAAGGTAATTTCTTTTCAGGTCAAGGTAGTATGATGTATAATTATGTACAAGCAGGTATTGTGCCAGATGATTTTGATTATTATTCTCAAGGACTGTATGCTAATATTCAAAGAGATTGGGCAGGTATTCCTGTTACTTATTGTAACTGGAAATCTATGAAAAAAATATCCTATATATCCTATATAGATCAAAATAATGAATTACAAGAAATAATTCTTTCAGAAGAAGATAAGTTACCTAAAGAATTAAAACCCTTTATAGTAGATAAAAGGGATGAATGGATAACTGATATTTGGGAGTCTTGTATGATAGGTTCTATATTAGTTTATGGTAGACCTGCTAAAAATCAAATAAATGGTAAATTAAACTATATAGGTACCATTTATAATGCTATGAATAGTGAAGCAACTAGTATAGTAGATTTAATATCTCCTCATATGAAAGCTTATAACATTCTTTGGTTAAAGTTTGAAGAAGAATTATCCAGAGCTAAAGGTAAAAAGTTTATTATGGATATGGCTCAAATGCCTAAATCTCAAGGTTGGTCTACTGAACAATGGATGCACTACTTTGAAACTCATAATATAGCCTGGATTAATAGTGCTGAAGAAGGTAATTTTGGAGATAGTGTAGCTAAATTTAATCAATTTACTTCTGTTGATATGACACTTAGTGGTAATGTACAAGGTTATTTTACTGCTATGGATAAGATTGAAAGATTGATGAATGATATAGTAGGTTTATCTCCTCAAGCTATGGCTCAAATAGCAGCTAGTGAAACTGCTACAGGTATTAATGCAGCTATAGGTCAAACTAGTTTAGTGACTAAAATGTGGTTTATACAACATAATGATTTTAAGAAAAGAGTTATTGAACATATAATTGAAACTTATAAAATAACATTATCAGAAGATACTCAAACAATTAACTGGGTAGATGATAATATGTTTCAACAAATTAGTATTGAAGGTGAAAAACTAGGAGATTCTGATTATAGTTTATATGTTTCAGATAATGTTAAAGATCAAGAATTATTTGATTTACTTAAAAATCAAGCTCAAGCTATGTTACAAAATAACTTACTTGGTGTTAGTGATTTGATTAAAATCTATAAAAATGAGTCTATATCTGAGATAGAAGCTACAGTTAATTATAAAGAACAAAAAGCTCAAGAAGTTCAACAACAACAAATAGCTCATGAACAAGAAATGGCTCAACAAGCTCAACAATTAGAACAACAAAGACATGATGAAGCTATGTTGTTTGAAAGAGAAAAACTTGATAGAGAAGATATTAATAAACAATTAGATAGAGATAATAAACTACAATTAGCAGAAATATCAGCACTAGGGTTTGCTAAAGAATCTGATGCTGATAATTCAGGTGTACCAGATGTTATTGAACAAGGTAAATTAGCATTAGAACAATCTAAAGCTAGTTTTGATAATCAATCTAAATACTTGGAACACAAGAGAAAAGAAAATGAATTAACTATTAAACATAAAAATGAAAATGAAAAAATAAGTTTAGAAAAAGAGAAGTTAAAACAACAAAAATACTTAGAACTTGAGAAGTTAAAAGTAGCTAGAGAAAATATGGCGAATGATGAAAAAATAGCTCGCTTGAATAAAGCTAATAGAGGTAAAAAATCATAATTACTGAAATTGTCTGTTCTGACTGTTTTACATAATTTATTGATAAAACAGTCAATAGAGTATTACTTAAAATAAAATAATTAAATTAAATTTGAAACAATATGACAAACAAAGAAAGTTTATTAGGTGGTTGGGAATGGGAAGAAACTTCAGTAGATAATTCTATTGTAGAAACACCTATAATACAATCTACTGTAGACACATCATCATTTTTTATTGATTCACCAGAAGAAGAATCTACTGAAACAACTACTGAAATAGTTGATGAAACTACTACAGAAACAACAGAAGAACAACCTTCTACAGAAGAAATTGATGAAACTGAGGAAGTTGAAG
>JACCDP011329213.1_pt1 | contig 34886 bp, 57 predicted proteins | sample 7445841 | NCBI WGS metagenome assembly JACCDP01 (sample SAMN15323441, study PRJNA562643) | freshwater metagenome | isolation source: river surface water | place: USA:Blue River Watershed | collected 2017-08-17 | reverse complement strand
GCTGTTGCCTAATCTAAATGGGGGGCTAATCACCCCCCTTTTTTTATGAAACTTGTCGCAGATAACGCTGGTAAACAAACACTCTTTCACTCGATTGACGGAAGTGACGTCTTAGAAGTCAGACAAGACGTTTCACAGATCATCGAGCAGAACAAAGCCCAATACAACGCCATTGACGAACGAGCGAAGTGGGGCGAACTGACAAAAATTGCTTCTCTCCCCATGGTAGTCATTGATGACCTTAACAAAAAGGGCATAATGCGAGGGTTTGCGGTTATGGACCAACGAGGCTTTAAGGCTTTCTTGAATGATCCTGATAACCGTTTCTTCAGAACCCGACCAGGAGAAGTATGAATATTGCAATCTGTGTTCCCTGCCGTGATACCGTCATGGCTGGCTTTGCTTTTGACTTAGCCAAACTCTGTGCCTTTGATGGTGTCACTCGATGCTCTAAAGGCGGCTCCCTGCGGATTTATCAAATGCCTGGGACACTGATATTCAACCAACGACAAAAACTCGCTGAGACTGCTTTAGCTGACGGTGCTGACGCGATTCTTTGGATTGATTCGGACATGAGATTTCCGAAAGATTCACTCCAGATCATGTTAAGCCGAGAAGTCCCGATTGTTGGGGTGAACGCAACGACTCGAAGAAAGCCTGTTGAGCCGACAGCACTTGATGCTGATGAGAAGACGAATCAACTTGTAAAGGTTTTCTCGAAGGGTAAAGAAGGACTAGAGCAGATTGTCGGTGTTGGATTTGGAATGGTGTTAACCAGAAAAGAGGCTTTCAATTTACCCAAGCCTTGGTTTTGGTTTGAGACAACGGCAAAAGGTGGTTTAGTTGGTGAAGACATTTATTTTTGCGCGAAGGCGTGGGATAATGGGATACCTACATACGTTGACCATGAATTGTCGATGCACATCCGGCACATAGGAACGTATGAGTATGGATGGGATGATCTATGATTTCAACATATTCAGATTTGAAAACAGCGATTGCTAATTACTTGGCAAGGACTGACCTCACAGATCAAATTCCCGACTTCATTCGTTTCGCAGAGATTCGCCTGCGCCGTGAGTTGCGAATCCGTCAGATGTTGAAGACTGTGACCACCTCCACGACCGGAGGGGATTCGACTGTTGAGTTGCCGACAGACTTCCTTGAGGTGCGGGATTTTGTTGTTGACACGAATCCGATTCAGCCTTTGACCTACTCCAGTCCGTCTACGTTCTCTCGGAACTCACGCCGTACAGAGAGTGGCAAGCCGATTGATTACACAATCATGGCTCTGGAGTTTGAACTTGCACCGACTCCTGACAGCAATTACCCACTAGAGTTGTTGTATTACGCTGCTCCGACTTATCTGAGTGACTCCAATACGAGCAATGTTTTCATGGCAAACGCGCCTGACGCTTTGCTGTACGCATCTCTTTTGGAGGCAGAGCCTTACATCATGAACGATGCAAGGATTCAGACTTGGGGGTCTATGTACAACCGAGCAATCGAAACGCTGAATATCTCCGACCAACAGGGTCAGTATTCTGGCGTCCCTCTCGCAATGAAAGTTTCACTGAGGTAAATCATGGCTGAAATGTCAAATTTTTTAGAGGTAGCTCTAATCAATGCAACCTTGCGTAACATCAGTTATGTAAGTCCTTCAACGGTTTATGTTGCACTTTACACAAGTGACCCGACTGATGCGGATACCGGAACTGAGGTTTCTGGAACTTCCTACGCTCGTCAGGCGGTAACATTTGCCGCTCCTTCTGATACTGCTGGCTCCACCACGAACAATGCCGCTGTTGAGTTCCCGCAAGCTGGTGGCTCATGGGGGACTGTGACGCACATAGGAATCCGTGATGCTTCTACATCTGGAAACCTGCTGTATCACACTGCCTTGGATGCATCCAAGACGATTTCAACTGGCGATGTGTTTCGCATCGCTTCTGGCTCACTAAGCGTAACACTCGCGTGAGATGGCTGACCTTCTCCCACCGTGGACACTTGACTCTCTTGATAACTTAAAAGCGAGTCTTGATGACCTGACGCTTTCGTTAGACAGTGCTCTTTACGAAACGTCTGTCACGCTGTGGGATGCTTACGGATCGGTCAATGCGACTGCATCCGTAAGTTCTGGTTCTAGTGTTATCTTCGCTGGATCAGGGTCTATATCCTGTTCAGCATCGGTTTCTTGTGCTGCTCAGATTGTTAAACCAGCATCTGCAAGCATTACTTGTGAAGCCACCGTAACCGCAGCGGCAATAAGAGTTCAATTTGGCTCTGCTGCAATCACGGCTCAAGCTGATGTAACTGCCTCGGCTCAGATCGTCAAAGACGCTGCTGCCGCAATATCCTGTTCTGCAACAGTCACGGCTAATGGTGGCTTGGTTGTCGCAGGAGATGCTTCGATTACCGCTAGCGCAACTGTCACTGCCGAAGCAATCCGAGTTAGGGAAGCAGTAGCAGATATTTCAACCTCTGCAAGCGTTTCTTGTGAGGCGATAAGGGTAAGAGACGCATCGGCAGAAATAAACGCTCTGGCGACTGTTGAAGGCTACGCAATCGCCACTTGGAATGGTGTTGGGTCTGTGGTTTGTCTGTCTACCGTGGTTTGCGATGGCAAACGGATGGGGGATAATTGGTCAGACGTTCCAGAGAGCGATGACACATGGGTTACTGCGACAATTTCCGACAATGATTGGACTGAAATATCTGTGAGCGTAAACACATGGACGCCTAACGGAACTGGGTCGAATACATGGACAAGCCAAGCTCAAAACAGCAATGTTTGGCTTTTGCAGGGGTAAATGATGGCAACACAACGAATCCAACTGACTGAATGGCTACCTGACCAGCCTGGTATCTCTGGTGCTTTGACAGACGCTAAGAATGTCGTTTCTCAAGCGATTGGTTATGGTCCTTTTCCTTCTGCCACGACCTTCTCTCAAAACGCTGCTGAGAATCTGGTCGCTTTGTATGGTGCTCGTCAACCAGACGGAGACACGAAACTCTTTGTTGCTGGAACGACCAAACTCTACACTTGCTCTGGTGTCGGGGTGATGACGGATGTTTCCAACTTCACTGGGACATATTCTCAGTCTGGAACGACAACGCTGACCGTTACCTCTGTTGGACACAAACTAAAAACCGGAGATTCTGTCTACCTAGATTTCACAAGTGGAACCGCTACGGATGGGACTTTCTCCGTCACTTATGTGGATGCTGATACTTTCACGGTAACGACCACTTCAGCGACAACGTCAGGAAACGTCACGATCAAGGTTTCCGCAACTGACTACACAACACCGGATGGATCGCGGTTTCGCTTTACCCAATTTGGTTTGTCGATCATCGCCACTAACAACTCTCAGCGTCTTCAGCGATGGACACTTGGGAGTTCTACAAAGTTTCATAATCTGTCTGATTCCGCACCGATTGCAAAGTTTATTACGGTTGTCCGTGACTTCGTGGTGGTGGCGAATACAAAGGAAAGTGGAGAACAGAAGCAGTATCGAGTTCGCTGGAGTGCTCTGAATGATGAGAACGACTGGGTTGAGAACGTAAACACTCAGTCAGACTACCAGGACATTCCTGACGGTGGACAGATCGTAGGAATCCGAGGCGGTGAGTTTGGTCTTATCCTTTTGGAGAGGGCGATTCACCGGATGAGTTATGTCGGTACTCCGTTTATCTTCCAATTTGACAACATCTCACGGAATAAGGGATGTATCGCCTCTGGGTCTATCGCGCAGTACCAGGGGATTACGTTCTTCTTGTCGGATGATGGTTTCTATATGTGCGATGGTCAACAAGTCACGCCCATTGGTGCTGAGAAGATTGATCGGTTTTTCTTCAATGACGCATCGGAGTTTGATTTTGGCTCAATGTCTGCTGCCGTTGATCCTATTCGCAAGTTGGTGATTTGGAACTACAAAGGGATTGATGGCAATCGGCATTTGATTATCTATAACTTCGCCACGAAGAAATGGACATACGCTGATTCTGGAACTGATTTCTTGTCTGAGGCGTCTACTTCTTCTGTAACTTTGGAAGAATTGGATACTCTGAGTGGTTCTATTGATGCCTTGAAGATTTCGCTTGATTCTGTGATGTTTATGGGTGGTAAATACTTCCTTGGTGGGACTAAGGGAGTCAATGTTTATACCTTCACAGGAGCGAATCTGACGGGTCGGATTGCCACCGGAGACTTGGGTGGACAAGGGCGCTCTGTGATGACCTTGGTTCGTCCTCAAGTGGACAACGGATCGGCTGATGTGGCTGTTTCTTCTCGGACTCTTTTGAGTGAGCAGGTCTTGTTTGGTGACACGGTTTCTGCGAGTTCTGAGAATCGGGTTTCTCTGAGAAGTTCAGGAAACTACCATCGAGTCCAACTGAACCCTACTGGTGACAACTGGAAAAACGCATCAGCGATTGACGTCGACATTGTCCCGCAGGGAGTTCGATAATGGCTTTTCGGACACTTCCAGTCTTTGGTGCTGACCTTAGAGGTATCTCTGAGGTTGTCCGAGGCATCATGGATGGAAAGACGAACAACACCGGACGGATAACTCTTTCTACGGGTAACGCCACGACCACAACGATTGATGACTATCGTATTGGCGCGGATAGCGTGATTATTCTCGTACCGGACTCTGAGGCGGCTTATGAGGATTCAGCTCCTTACGGGGCTTTCCAGGACTCCACCGACCAGACTGCGGCAAACACGACCACTGCCTACCCAATGACGTTTAACACGACTGATTACTCCAATGGGGTATCGGTGGTAAGTAACTCTCAACTGACTGTTAAGAGTTATGGGATTTACAACATCCAGTTTAGTGTTCAATTAGTAAACACAGACTCCTCAATTCACGACATGGATATTTGGTTCAGGAAAAACGGAACCAATGTACCTGCGTCTAATAGTCGGTATTCTGTCCCCAATTCCCACGGTGGAGTGGATGGGCACACGATTGCTGCTCTGAATTACTATATTGAACTTAACGCCAATGATTATGTAGAGATCATGTGGGCAACAGATGATACGGCTGTGAGTATTCAACAGTTGGCGACTAGAACAAGCCCAGACACTCCGTCAACTCCATCTGTGATTGCAACAATGCAGTATGTGGCTCCGGCTGCGTCAACGAATGTATATGTAACCGCAAAGGGTAAGGGTACTGCTACCTTAACACATTATGCAAACAACACAGCAGATAAAACCTATGCTTACATCATTGTTGGCTAGTATAATTGGCTCCGTGGATGACCCGTCACGGAGTCCTTTCTGAAAGGAAAAGAAATGGCTACCGAAACCGCAACATCTACACAAACAACCGCGATTGATCCTGCGATCCAACCTTACTTGGGTTTTGGTCTTCAGGAAGCTCGCCGTTTATACGAAACTGGCGGTCCGAAGTATTACGAAGGTCAGACTTATGTCGGTCCTTCTCAAGCGACTCAGACTGCCCTACAACAACTTCAGCAACGCGCCGCCGCTGGTAGTCCTCTTGTTTCTGCTGCCCAACAACAAACCTTGGGGACTGTCCAGGGCGATTATCTTGGTGGCAATCCTTTCTTTCAGGGTGCGTTTCAACCTGCTGCACAAGCGGCTCGTCAGTCGTTTGAGAGTGCTCTAGGGGACATTGGTTCTAAAGCCTCCCTAGCGGGTCGGTATGGCTCTGGTGCGATGGGCAATCTGCAACAACAAGCCGCAGGTCAATTCGCTCAGAAACTAACGGATACTGCTGGACAACTCGCCTATCAGAACTACGCCCAAGAACGTGCCCGACAGCAAGCGGCTACGGCAATGGCTCCAGAGATGGCTCAAGCTGACTACGCTGACATTCAACGGATGTTGGCTGCTGGTCAACTTGGTGAGGGCTATCAAGGTCAAGCTCTCCAGTCTGATATTGCTCGATTCAATTATGGTCAGCAACTGCCCCAACAACAGCTAAACCAATATCTGAATCAGGTATATGGTTTCCCTGCGGGTAAGACCACGACAACTCAGACTCCGTACTACACGAATCCTCTGGCGACAGGTATTGGTACAGGTTTGCTCGGTGTGAATCTGTTGACTCAAGCAAACAAGTTGACAAATGGCGGCGTAAGTAACGCAATTCAGTCTGGTTTGAATTGGCTTACCAATCCAGGTTTTAGTACTAGCGGTTTGCAAAATGCTGCTGGCGTTAATTTCCTGACTGGTGACAATTACGGTTAAGGACTAACATGGCACTACTAGACATTTTTGGCGACACGCCTTCTTACTACGGTGGTCTTTTAGGCGAGGAAGAACTCCAACGCGCCCGAGACTATGCTCAACAGCAAGCCTTGCAAAATACTGCAATGGCACTTCTTCAGGCTGGCGCACCGAGCCGCACTCCTGGCGGTGGAGCATTGGCTATCGCGCAGGGTCTTCAGATGGGTCAGCAGGCTTATAAACAAGCCATGAACGAATCCCTCAAAGATCGTATGACTCAATTCCAGATTCAAGACATGATGCAAAAACGTGCTGAAGAACAAGCAGCGCGTCAACAACAAGCCCAAGCACAGCGAATCTTGCAGTCTGCCTATCGTCCTGAACAGGGCATGATTGGCGAAACTCCTTGGAACGTTCTGAGGGATGAAGAAGGCAATTTGATGCCGGATGCTAGTGTGCGTCCAGCAGGAATTGATTTTGAGTCTGTAATGCCTACTCTGAGGGCTTTGGGTCCTGGTGGAACTAAGGTTTTGACTGAGCAACTTAACATTGAAAAGACTTTGTCTGATTTGGCTAAATCTAAACGTCCTGAAGGATTTACTTTGGGTGTGGATCAAACTCGATTTGAGCCAAATGCACAAGGCGTTAGGGTTCCCGTTGCAACAGGTCCACAAAAAGAAAGCACGTTGTCTGGAGTTGAAAGCAACATTGCAAAAATGACTTTCGGGACAGACAATATTGCTGCGCTTGCAAAAATACCAGATGCCTTTAAAGTAATTGAGCAAAAGTCTTTGGCTCAAAGACAACTTTCACAACCAAAAATTGATCTAAGAGACCCGACTGCTGTTACAGCACGGCAATTGGAAACAATCAAGCAGTGGGATGGAGTCCTGAAGGAAACTGGTGACACGACTACGGCTGGTCGCGCTTCTAATTTTTATAGAGCATACGAATTGGCAAAAGGTGGAAACACTGGTGCAGATAGTGCATTGATCTATAACTTGGCAAAAGTTTACGATCCGTCTGGCGCTGTGCAACAGGGTGACGTTGGTACGATCATTGGAAACAGGTCTATTCCAACTCAAGTGCAATTGTTCGCGCAAAGATTTAAAGATGGTGGGACTTTCACGCCAAAAGAACGCGACAACATGAAGCAGATTATTGATAGTATTGTTGAAGAACGCAAAACATTCATTGCTCCTCAGTTGAAGTCATATCGTGATCTAAACAAGCGCTTGGGTGGTGAAGATGAGTCAATTATCAATCCTTATGACTTTGTGAAAAAACCTAAATCATTGGATTCAATCCTCGGAAGGTAAGCAATGGATGAAGAACAAAAAATCCGTGAAGCCTTAGATTCAGGTTATTCTCTGAACGATATTCGTTCGTGGTATCTGAGCAAAAACATGGAACTTCCTTCCAGTTTGCAAGTTTCAGAGGCTGAGAAAACTGGAACAGCACTGCCTAAATCTTTGCGTTTAGGCATGACTGCAATGCAAGGTCCGACATTTGGATTTGCAGATGAGTTGTATGGCGCTATTAGTGCACCGTTCACTCAAAAGCCTGGTGAAACATTCGCCGAGACATATCAGCGTAACCGTGACGTTTATCGTTCTGGAGTTGAGAGTTACGAGGAAGAACAACCGATAGGCTCTACTATTGCAAAAACAACAGCATCGCTTCCTTTGGGTATGTTGAACATCACCAAGAACATTGCTCCGCAAATTACTGGTGTTCCAAGGGCAATTGCTTCTGGTGGCATTTTTGGTGCTATTGGCGGTGCTGGCGAAGCTGAGACTGTTGCTGATATACCTAAAGAAGCGGCTCAATCTGCTGCTCTGGGATCGGTTACAAGTGCTGGAACTGAAGCCGCAATGAAGATGATTCGTCCAGTTGCAGGTTCTGTGAAAAGCCGTGTGGCATCTGTTTTCCCAGACAAGATGACGGAGTATTTCAATACGTCTTCTGCTGACCTGGCTCGGCGCAGGGTTGCTCAAGCAATGTTGCGTGATGGTATGTCAGTTGACCAAGTTCAAGCGCGTCTTTCAAAACTTGGAGATGATGCTGTTTTGGCTGATGCTGCTAAAACAAACGTCCGTGATTTGCTAGACACAATGGCAACTTTGCCAGGTCGAACCAAGAACATGACTGAGGAACTGATCCGTTCACGACAGATCAAGCGTGGCGAACGAATCACTGAGGCTGCTCAACAGCAATTGTCTCCTAGCGGTCAGAGACTGGCTGACACAGTTGAGAATCTAGTCATTCAAAGAAGCGTAACCGCGACTCCTTTCTACGACCAACTCAAAACAATGAGCGCAGTTGTTGATGATGACCTAAAGAGTATTCTTGAAGCATCAAAGAAGTTGGGTGCTTTTAAGCAAGCAAATATGATTGCTACGGCAGAACGTAAACCATTCTCTCTAAGTAAGATTGAGTCTGGTATTGATTTGCCAATGTCTGATCTTGACATGGTAAAGCGTGGACTCGATCAGGTTTTGAAGGGGTCTTCTGCGGTTGATGCAAAAGGTAAATACACACCGTTTGGGCAATCATTGCTTGAGTTGAAAAACCAACTTATCAAGAAACTTGATGATTCAACGATTGACCAACAAACAGGAAAATCGGTATATGCACAGGCAAGAAATGCTTATGCTGGACCATCTCAATTGATTGATGCTGCTGAATTTGGTCGAACGATTCTTAGCAAAGACGCTGGATTTATCAATACACAAATAAAGAATTTCTCTGAGTCTGAACTTGATTCTTTCAGGATTGGTGCTTATGAAGGTCTAAGGATGATGGCTGGCACACAGTCTGGTCAAACTAGACTTTTGAATATGTGGAAAGAGCCAGCAACACAAGAAAAACTCAAAGAGATTTTTCCTAGTGAGCGTTCTTATCGTGAGTTTCTTAGTAGCATCCTTGCAGAATCTCGCAAGAAGGGAATTGAGTCTGTTGGGCGTGGCTCCCAGACTGCTTCTCGCGAAGCAAGGATGGAGGACGTTGGAGTTGAAACTCTGCGTGACTTAGGTGCTTTGGGAGCTGCTGCAAAGACAATGGATTTGCAAAGTCTTATTAACACGATTTCTTCTGGAATGCAAAGAACTGCCGTTCCTCAGAATGTTCGAGATGAGATCGGACGAGTTTTGATGGGACGCAATCCAGAAGAATTAAGAAAAGTTATTGATATGCTTCAGACGCAACAACGAGGTGGCGCAACTAGAAGCGGGATTATTGGTACACAATTGGGTGTTCCTGCGATTGAGCCTTTGACCGAAGGCTTGCGTTCATTGCTTCAATAAAGAGGTTTTTCATGGCAAAGACAAAGATTTCAGAGTACAGCACAACCGCTGGAAACAATACTGACATTAACTCAATCAATATCGCTGAAGGCTGTGCCCCCAGTGGTATTAACGATGCCATTCGAGAGTTAATGCGCCAGCTCAAAGAGTTCCAAACCGGAGGTGCTGGTGACTCTGTGAACTCTGGTGGTGACTTCTCTGTTGCTACTAATAAATTCACGGTGGCGTCTGCAACTGGTAACACGGCAGTTGCGGGAACTCTGGGTGCTACTGGTGACTTTGCTGTTAATACAAACAAGTTCACAGTTACTGCTGCCTCTGGAAATACATCTGTCGCTGGTACTTTGGGAGTGACTGGTGCAACGACATTGTCTGCCGCATTGACCTACGGCGGAGTGACCTTGTCAAATGCTGTTACTGGCACTGGCAACATGGTTCTGTCCTCAAGCCCTACGCTTGTGACGCCTGCTCTTGGAACTCCGTCTAGTGCAACATTGACTAACGCGACAGGACTGCCTATTTCCACTGGCGTATCTGGTTTGGGTACTGGTATCGCTACGGCTCTGGCGGTCAATACGGGATCGGCTGGCGCTCCTGTTCTATTCAACGGAGCATTGGGTACGCCTTCAAGCGGTACTGTTACTAACCTGACTGGTACGGCATCTATTAACATTAACGGAACTGTTGGTGCTACCACGGCATCAACTGGCGCGTTTACGACCCTGTCTGCATCTGGAAACGTCACTCTTTCCGGTGGTACGGCTAACGGAGTGTTGTACCTTAACGGCTCTAAAGTTGCTACAAGTGGCTCTGCTCTTACGTTTGATGGGACTAGTTTCACGATTCCTGGAAATCTACAATCTGGTGGCAACCCAGTTCTGTATTCCTATAACGGAGCAACCGCTGGAACAGTAAAAGCTGGAATCCAACTTGTCGGATCTGACCCTTCAATTCGCTATACCGTTAACAGCTCCGAGCAAATGCGCCTCACCAGCACAGGGCTAGGTATTGGTACTAGTAGTCCTGCTGCGAAGCTGGAGGTGGTCGGTAATGCGTATGTGCGTTCTGGGAACTTCTACGCAAATAACTGGTATGCGTATGACAGCGACATCAACATTAGCACGAACAGTTCTGGTTCTAACGTAATCAAATTCAGCATTGGCGCTGGTGCTGGCTCTGAGAAGATGCGTATCGACTCCTCTGGTAACCTAGGATTAGGAGTTACTCCTAGTACATCCACTCTGAAAATGCTGCAAGGCCCAGCAGATTTTGTGGTAGGTACTCAGTCAAACGGCCTGTACCTCGCAAACAATGCCTACTACAACGCTGGGTGGAAATATGCTGGGGGCGGCGCTCCAAGTCGCTTCTCACAAGACAACGGCGCATTCCAGTGGCACAACGCAGCTTCCGGCACAGCAGGTAACGCTATCACGTTCACCCAAGCGTTAACCTTATCGGCTGTTGGAAACCTGTTACTTGGCGGCACATCTGACCCAACAAGCGCAGCAAAAGCCATTGTGATTTACAACGGCACAGCTCCAACAGGAAACATTGCAGGCGGTACTTTATATGTTGAATCTGGTGCGTTAAAGTATCGTGGTTCTTCTGGCACTGTAACAACCATCGCTAACGCTTAATCTTAAAAGGAAAAACCATGACTACATTTGTTTGGACTGTTGACCCGATGGAGCGTAATCTCTCCAACAATTTCGTAACTGTCGCCCACTGGCAATGTGTTGGAACTGACGGAGAGTTTTCAGACTCTGTCTATTCCACTGCATCATGGACTGGTGAGCCTGCAACTCCTTATGAAAGCCTGACTCAAGATGTAGTCTTGGGCTGGATTTGGGAATCTGTTGACAAAGACGCCACTGAGGCTGCTGTGCAAGCCAAGATTGATGCTCAGAAGAATCCTGTCACTGCTCAAGGTGTGCCATGGTAAGTAGCGTAGAGGCTCGACTTGATACACATGAGGCGGTTTGCGCGCATCGGTACGAGCAGATCAATGCTCGTCTGAAGCGTCTTGAGGGCATCATGATTAAGGTCGCTGGTGCGATGCTTTGCGGTATGGCTGGCGTTATCTGGGCGTCTATCTCTAAGGTGTAACCATTGATCCATTGACTTTGTTAGCGTTGGCAAACGGAGCCGTTCAGGCGGTAAAAAAAGGATGCCAACTCTACAAAGACATAAAGAGCGCGGCAGGAGATGTTTCTGCTGTTCTCAAGGACATTGATAAACAATTCGCCGGAAAGAAGGTATCCAAAGCCCAAGCTGAAAAGATTGCAGAGAAGAAAGCAGAGTTTAAGGAAGCGGCTACAACCGATCCAAACGATGTGATCTCTCGGATTGGAAATCAGTTAGGGGACTTTTTTGATGCCTTTGACAAGATTGAGCAACTGTTTTATGAAGAAGAAAAACAAGCTCATCAGGTCTACGAAGGAGAGGATTCTGTCAGTAAGAGAGCACTTCAAAGAGTTTTGATTCGTTCTCGATTACAAATGATGGAGACTGAAATGCGCGAGATCATGATTTATCAATCTCCACCTGAACTCAAAGACTTGTGGTCTAGATTTGAGGTGATGAGAGCGCAGATCGGTCAGGAACAAAAGAGAGCCTGGGAGAAACTAAGGATAGAAAGACAGCAAGAGGCTGCCGAACAAAAGAAAGAACGTGAGTTTTACTGGGGAATCGGAGCATGGCTGGTGTCCGTAACGGTAATATGGCTGTATCTAATCCTCCTCCTGTGGGCAATCGCTCGACACAGAGAAAACTCGTTCTCTCTATGGTGGGTAACGTGATTCTTATGCTTATCTTGGTTTTCTGTTTGACCTTTGGAGGGTTTTTGTTCATGGACTACAAAACAGAAGAAGCCAGAGCAAAGAAAATGGACAGACGGGTTGTTGAGTTGAGAAAACAGTTTGAGCAAGGTTGCGAAAAATGAGAATCCTTATATTGTGTCTATTGCTAACAGGATGCCTTCAGGAATCTTTTAGGTATCCTTGCCAAGACCCAAAGAACTGGGACTCTCCTCGATGCCAACGTCCTCAGTGTGCGATCACTCAGGAATGTCCTGACCAACTTATCAAACCTGAAGACATGAAAGGCGATGTGCGATGAATCCCGACAAGATAGATTCTGTAATCAAGTTGCTGATTACGATCACTTTCTGTTTGACAATAACCTGTATGGTCTTTTTGTCTATGTACAGCTTGGTCTTTGTGCCTCAGCCCATGAACGCTATTGCACCGGCTGACAAACAATTTTTCTTTTTGCTGTCTGACATGAGCAAATACATCTTGGGTTCGCTTGGCACGTTGCTGGCTATCAAGGGCAAAGACGCTTTGATGGATGCGATCAAGAAAGACCCAGAGCCGCCCAAAGATGAGGAGAAAAAATAATGTTGCCAGTCATTGCATCAATCGTTTCTGGTCTGATTTCTAACGGACTTCCAAAAGTTGCCGATGCCGTTATGGAAAAGGGCGTGGACTATGTCCAGCAAAAAATGGGCATTGAGTTAAAGCCTGAGCATGAAGCAACAAAAGATGACTATGCCAAATTGCAAGCTGAAGCAATGAAGCATGAGGAATTCATGGCTGAACTTGACGAGAAGTCAAGACAGAGAGCCACGGATATGCAACTGAAAGCGATGGAGTCTGATGATCCTTTGGTGCGTAGGTTTATTTATTTCTTTATTGGGTTTTGGTCTATTTTTGCTGCCGCATTTATCCCTTCACTTATTTGGGTTCCCATTGGTGAAAGCAATATGCGATTTGCCGACACTGTGCTCGGTTATGTGATGGGCACAATGGTTACTTCAATGTTTGCTTTCTTGTTGGGTTCTTCACAAGGAAGTAGAAACAAGGATAAGAAATGACGCCAGAGATTAAACATCTTGTCGCAGCAAGGGTAGCTGAACCTCAAAAGTGGATAGGGGCTATCCTTGAGGTTTGCGAGCATTACGAAATCAACACTGATAAACGGATTGCCGCATTCATTGCACAGACAGCGCATGAATCTGGTGGGTATAAAACACTCATTGAGAATCTTAACTATTCTGCTGACACGATGGCTGCTGTATGGCCGAATCGCTTTGCCGAAAAAGGACCAGACGGAAAATACATCAAAGAGAACGGCAAGAACAAACCAAACAAGTTTGCCTTGGCTCTCCATCGCAAGCCTGAGTCAATCGCCAATGTCGTTTACTCGAATCGTATGGGAAACGGAACGATTGAATCTGGCGAGGGGTGGCTGTACAGGGGCAGAGGTCTGAAGCAATTAACCGGCAAAGACAATATGACTCGATGCGGCAAAGCATTGAGGATTGATCTTGTCAACAATCCAGACCTTTTGCTTGAGCCTAGATTTGCTGCTCTCAGTGCAGGTTGGTTCTATTCAACAAACAATCTGTCATCTTTCGCCGATGCTGGAGACATTGAAGGAATGACGAAGCGCGTAAATGGTGGCTTAATAGGGATTGCAGACAGAAAAGCTAGATACGAGGCTGTTCTTCAAGCGTAAACGTCAATCCTAGAACCAAGACTTTTCCAGTACTTGTATTCTTCAGTCTGGTTGCTCTTATCCAGTACCTCGCTAACCTTATTCTCTAAGATTTGCTGATACTCCATGCGTTTCTCTTTCATTTCGACTTGAGTAGGCATTGGCATTGATACTGGATAAGTGATTTTCACATCAGTCCTGCGAACGGGTTAGATAGATTGACCCAGGCTTTCCCTTGTCTGATTCTACACACCACGGACTTGTTAACTCCATATTTCTCAGCGATGATTCTTGACGGACCTTCTGAGCAACGGATTTCGTCAGCCATTTCCTGCGTTAATTTTGCGTTTGTGGCTCTCTTATAGATTTGAATTTTTAAACGCCTTGTAGGGCTTTTTAAAGCCTTCCTGTTGCCTTTTTTCATGTGCTGTTTGGCATCGTTGTATGTCGTGTGATCTGGATTCACACAAAGCCCATTCCCACATTTGGCAACATAGTAACCTTCCCTTAACTTTCCTCCAAGAAGCTCAGTAAACAGCCTGCGAACAGCGATCATCTTTCCATCGTGAAAAACAGAGGGAGTGCCGTTTGCACAGTATCCAGTCCATTCCCAACAGTCTCCGTCCTCAATGGTCCTCTCTTTTAGAGTTGTAATCGTGTGAGTCTTTTGTTGTTTCATGCCAAGCTAATATGTAAAGAATGACGGACAGGGCAATGATTAGCCCTATCACAAGAATCCCAATGATGAGTGCCAAGTTAATCTTGTAAGTCCTGAATCATTTTTTGATGATGATCTGGGACTAACCTTTTAACCTTTAGGTAAAGATTGTGGTCAGAATCAAAAGTTATATCGTCCTGACCATCAAAGATGTTGATGTCGTAATCATCAGCTAATCCAACATCTGGATCGCCTCGCTCGAATGTATAGAAAACTTCAACAGGACCGTCATCAGTTTCGTACTCAAAACTTCCAGTTGAATACTTTAATGCGTCAATGCGTTTCATACTGTCCACTCCCTCTCGTTACGATTTTTGGAAGATTTGACAATGTTTCCTGTGAGTTTGACAAGACCCATCTTCTGAAGTTCTGGAAGGCGTCTAGAAACCGCAGAACTCTCAAGACCAAGGCGAGAGGCAATCCCGTCCTTACCCATGGGTCCGTGAGTTGATAGGCACTCCACAATCATTGCGAAATGCTTTTCTGGTTGGAATTGTTCGGCAGCCTCGAAAGAGGTGATCGGATCGGTGGAACGTGCTCGTTTAAAAAGATCAAAAAGTTTCATTGCTACTCCTTTAAAGTTGTTCGGGATTTACCTAAGTATTCTGCCTTCAATCAAATGATGACGAGTCATTAGGTCTTTGCTTCTCAATTCGTTTATCCCGGTGCTGTTACAGCTTCCGAAAGTAGCGTAGAGCGACTACGCATCATTTGTTAAGTTTACTCTGTTTTTTGTTCTTGTGCAGCTTTTTGTTGCCCAATTTTTTGAAGCAACACAAAAGCTCCAGACTTCGTTGGAAGCTCTCCCAAGACGTTCATCAAAAACACGATTTCGTTTTCTTCAAGTTCAAGTTTCATTTTCACTCCTTAAAATGGCACATCGTCATCTTCAAGTTTCGGCAAGCCTTCGTATTTTTCAGGCTTTTCCTTGTTTTCAGGACGCTTTAGGATTGTCATCTCGTTACAAATGATCGTGGTAGCGTTGACTTCCACTCCACTTTTGTTGACGTATTTCTCGTATTTGATTGTTCCCTCCACATAGATCAAAGAGCCTTTCTTAACGTACTCTCCAACAATCTCGGCGAGTTTGTCAAAGAACGTGAGTCGATGCCATTCGGTGGTTTCAATCATCTCGCCAGACTTGTCTTTACGGCGTGATGAGGTTGCGAGTGTTGCGTTGGCTACTGGCTTACCTGCTGCGCTGAATCGCACTTCAGGGTCTTTTCCTACGTTACCAACTAGATGAACTTTACAGACGCTTGCCATTTTTTTCCTTAATTTCGTTCAGTTTTTGAATCATACTTTCCAAGTCTTTTAAGAATGTCCTAACCTCATCCTCCATTTGTTTGATTTTTTCTTCGTCACGATGCAACCTCTTGATGAACAACTGAAGACCCTCTGGTGCTCGATCATCAAAACAGACGTAATCACACCATTTGCGACCAGTACAGCACATTTGCCACATCATTTGAGCCTGATGGTCTGGGTCAATCCTGTCGTTCAGAATCGAATCCAGGTGATTGTGAATCTCTTTACACTTGATCTCGATGAGGCCGTGTTCTCCCACGAGACCATCAGGTGAGCATCCCGCCATCGGAATAGTCGGATGCTCGACCCAAGCGACTTGTTCGACTGAGGTAAGGTTTTCTGCTTCGTAGGCTGCTCTGGCGATTGGTTCAACGTCTACTCCTCGTTGCATGGCTTGTGATGTAAAAAACTCGGTTGGCTCACCAGTCATTCGCTCGCACAATAGTTGAGCCATGTACTTAGCCCGACTCGCTGCAAAAGCTCCGGTTTTTGTCTTAGCCAATAACTCTGCCATGCGAGAAGCTGAGACTTTGCCCAGGCGCATCTGATGCCATTCAGGAGTTCCTTGTTCAATCATTTGCAAGTGCTCCTACCAAAACCTTCTCTTGTTCTGCGGTCAGCGCAAAGGTGTCTCTCAGTTTGTCTGTGGTGTACGCGCCTTCTTTGATCTTCTGGATTGCTTGAGTCAGGCGACTGTTCTCGATTGAAGGTTTCTTTCTGGCGACTTCATGCGTATGTGCGTCTGCATCGTTATCACCTTCTGTGGGGATTGCAAACGTCTGAAACGCCATGTATTTATAGGCTGCTGACATGGCTTTGTTGGTTGCCTTGTCTCCGCTATCCATCGCTTCGCCAAACGTCCTAGCGGTGTGTTTAGAGCCATCCTCTGCGGATACCAGATCAAACTCTGCCTCTACGGTGACATAGAACAAAGCCCCACCGGATTTTGAGGTACGTTCTTCACAAGTCCTGCCCAACATTCTTGGAACGATCACTAGACCATTCTGAGCCATGATTGAAGACAGGACGTTATAGACAGCGTCAATGCCTCGGAACTTGTATCCAGCGCCTTGTGTGTTTGTTGAGGATTTTGCGATGCCAATTTTGCAGAGTTCTGCTTGGACTGCGTTGATTGCTTGATAGACTTTCATTACTACTCCTTTAAGTTAAATTATCAATCTGTTTCTTCAACGCTGTTACTTCAGACTTGTGATCTTCAGATTGAATTTGCATCATAGTACAAATTTCACGGATTTTCTGCTCTAACATTCCTACTCGATAGGCAAGACGATCTTCTGCCTGTCCTTCACGATAGTGAATGTCTGAGGTTTGTTTGATGCTGTTAATGATGTACTCTGGATTCATTCTGCTGCCTCATAAGTCATTTCAAAGATGTCTGGTTTGCAAGGATAGTGCTCCCCCTTGACGCCAGTGATGATCCAGTCGCCAGGGCACACAATGTGACCGCCTTCCAATGTTTCAATCCAACCGTGTTCGTGCATGACATTGCCGCAATGCGGGCACTTGTTCTGACCATCAACCTCCGGTGTTCGGTAGTAGCGAACGATGTCGCCTTCCCATTGCATCTGCTTGCGATACTCAGGTGAAAACGTGATCAATTCACCGCCGGCAAATCCATCATGTGTCTTGCTGTAGTCCATTGGGTGATCGCCATTCTTAAACCACTGTGTTGCCTCAATTACCACTGGTTTTTTACGAAATTTCATTTCTTTTCCACTTTTTGAGTTAATAACCAACGACTACCCAAGGAACGCACAGAACGAACCCAAGCGCGTTGATTGTGGCGATTCTGTTCTCTGGGTATGTAGTCAACATTAAAGAGCCTACGGACTGTTTTAAGGGCTTGTGTGTTCATGCTTCCCTCGTTGCTTTGGCAATGGCGGCGCGGGTCTTCTCTATCGCAGGCTTCCAGCCGTAATCGGTGCTGCCTGCATTTCCGGACTCAACCATCTCGTGCTCAAGGAGTATCAACGCCTCCAGCAGATCAGGCGCTGCGGCGATCAGGCGGGCGTTGGCTTGTGTGACGGCTTTATCTTCTTCAGGCGAATGAAAACCGCATGATTGAATCGTATGCGTGACATGAAATTGCCCAGCTTTGATTGATGTGCCGTCCCATTCTTCAGAAACATTCCACGGTCCTGGTGTGTGCTTGCTCATGTTTAACCCCTCCATGCCAACATCACGCCAATGGCGATCATGGAAAGGATTGTGACGATTGCTGAGACTGTTTCTTTCATTTGCTACTCCTTGTTAACCTGTTAAGGTGAGAGAATCTTAACGTACAACTTAACAGATTGTCTAGGGGTTTATACTAATCCTGACTAAATTGTTAAGGTTACAATGTTAAGGCTGGTCAGAAACAGGGTTAGCGCCTGGTGGATCAATGTATCGAGTGCAACGCCCACGACTCTGCTTTATGAGGCTGACCAGCACCTAAAGGAAAACCATGAATTTACAAAAAGCCATTGAAATTGCTGGATCAAAGAGTAAACTTGCGACCCTTCTCGGAGTGTCTCGCGCTGCTGTGACGCAGTGGGACGAACTTCCTGAGAAGCGTATTAACCAGCTCAAGGAAATCAACGAATGGCAAACGCATTTCAGTGGCGAACAGGACAAAGCTCAATCGCAGTCGATCTCCAACGTCAACGAGACAAGTCCACAATGACGAGTGTTCGCAAGGACGATCCGAACAAAGAAGAAACAGTCACCAAGTTCAGAAAATCAATCGTAATTCTCCCCAGTGTCCACCGTTTACCAAGCAAGGCAAAGATATGAAAAAACTCATCGCGGTTTACTTAGCAGTCCTGGCGTCAACAGCATGGGCTTGCACGACTCACACAGTGATTTCTGGTGGTCGGGTTGTCACTTGTACTACCTGTTGTTTTGCCGTAGGAAATTGCACAACAACTTGTTTTTGATATAGAATGTTTTGAAACACGGCTAGGTGGAGAGTAGCTACTCCACCGAAAAGCGAACCTCCCGCCTGCCGATTGTTTCTTTCCTGGAGGATTTGCGAGGTTGCTTAATGCACTACTACCAATTCCACATTGGTGACTATGCAAGTCACACGCGCCATCTTTCGATCATCGAAGACATAGCGTATCGAAGACTATTAGATTTTTACTATCTTCACGAATCACCAATAAAAACCCATGACATTGCTCGTCAGATCGGGATGCGTGAATACGAGCAAGATGTGTTAACTGTTCTGGATGAGTTCTTTCTTTCAACCCCTGAAGGCTTTGTTAACACAAGGGCAGACAAAGAAATTGAGCATTTCCATACGAAGGTTGAACAGGCGTCACGCGCCGGTAAAGCATCCGCTGAACGGAGGATCAACGCCCGTTCAACGGACGTTCAACCAACCAATAACCAAGAACCAATAACCAATAACCATAAACCAATAAAGAAGACAGCAACTGTCGTTGCAACGCCTGACGGCGTTTCTGAAATTGTTTGGAAAGAGTTTGTTAACCACAGGAAATCTAAGAAAGCACAGATCACTCAAACCGTGATTAACGAAATTGCCAAACAAGCAAACATGGCAGGATGGACACTTGAGGACGCATTGAAGGAAACGATTGTCAGAAACTGGCAATCATTCAAAGCTGATTGGGTTGCATCCAAAACAACATTTGCCCAACAAGCTGCCGACATAGCAAGAACCACAGTCCCTGGAAAACAAGAGCGTGATCCTGCCTTGGTTAAGTTGGACCAGGACAAAATGGTTACCAAACCTCCATCATTGGAGACACTTCAAAAATTAGCATTGTTGAGGGCAAAATGACCAAATCTGAAGCCCATAACCTTTTGGACATGGTGAAAAATGGAATCCTCATCGAATCGCACCGGATCAGAAAAGCCCTCATCCTCACCGGAGACATTCCCAACGTACTTGGAAGACCTAGAAAACAGGCTGGTGGAGCACTACGCGAGGATGGCTATCAACCACATCGAACACTCTCGATACATGGTGAAGATTTTTCAGAAGGACTTTCCTGACCTGGGGAAGAAAGTAGCAAAGAGACTAGGAGAACTAAATGAACCGAGATGACATCATCCGCATGGCGCGGGAGGCTGGATTATTAGACGGACCTGTGTTTGCACAAGGGCTTGAACGCTTCTTCCACATGGCTCAAGCCGCTGAACGTGCTAGATTGCAGTCCGCAGCAGAGTGCTATAGAATGTGCGAACACAAAGGAGTTTGTCATGAAAAAGCAAAGAGCAATGAAACCAATTGATCAGCGTTTCTGGGAGAAGGTTGACAAGACCGCCGCCAATGGATGCTGGGAATGGAGGAGTGGAATTCGAGGCAATGGTTATGGAGCATTCTTTACCCACCTCATTGAAGAAGGACGCAAGTGTCATGGCGCTCATCGTTTCTCTTGGGAACTTGAATGTGGGCCAATACCAAAAGGATTATGGGTTTTGCACAAGTGCGACAACAGAATCTGCGTCAATCCTGAACATTTGTTTCTTGGCGACAGAACGGACAACATGAGGGATGCGGCAAAAAAAGGTCGTATTTGCACTATTGGCAAATCAAGGATGACGCATTGCCACCGAGGACATGAGTTTTCTCCAGAAAACACCAGATTTACAAGACAAGGACATAGGCGATGCAAGACTTGCGCCGACATTCTTGATTCCGCCAGAGGACGCAAAGCCGCCTCCATAAGAATAAGAGGTAATCAATGAGGCGCGCAGCAAGGGTTGATCAAAATCAGGATCAGGTAATTTCAGCACTCAGAGCCGCTGGCGCGTATGTCTGGATCATTGGTCTACCTGTTGACCTTTTGGTAGGGTACAAAGGTAAGACAATCTTGGTTGAGGTAAAGAATGGCTCTAAAAAGCGTTTAACGAAGCTACAAACCGACTTTTTCGAAAGTTGGTCTGGAGGTACGTTACTAAGAGTAAATGACGCTGAAGGTGCTTTAAGAGCATTAAGGATGATAGATGGCTTCCTTCAAACTGCATAACTACCAACAAGCATTCCAGCTAATTGACGATTTGCGACCAAGAATAAAAGCTAGATTGCAGTCTGGAAATGTGTTAACCTTAACAATCACAGAGGACAATAGAAGCCTTGACCAGAACGCAATGTTTCACGCTCTCATTGGGCAGATCGCTAAACAAGCGCAGCACATGGGGGCACATTGGGACACGGAAACCTGGAAACGATTGCTCTGCCATGAGTGGGCAAAAGAAACGGGTAGACAAGCTGGAAAACTGGTAGCAAGTCTTGACGGAAAGGACATTGTTCAGTTGGGCATCCAGACAAGGAAGTTTAGTAAACAAGAAGCAAGCGAATTCACAGAGTGGGTTTTAGCTTGGGGATCACAAAACGGAATCACTTTCAAGGAGTAGTAAATGAGCATAGAAGTCATGAAACAAGCATTAGAGGCTTTGGAACAAGTCAAACCCTTGTACACCAAGCAACACGCAATCGCTGCTTTACGCCAAGCCATAGATAAGGCTGAGAAACAGGAGCCGGTGACGATTCTTCCAGACGGCAGCGCGTTTGGCGTAATGTCTTTTCCACTACCTAGTGACCATTGGCTTTATGCGCCTAATGAGTACAGAGATGGAGAGTTTGAACCGATTGATCTTCCAAAACCAATTTTGACCCATGCGTTGAGAGATGCGGTTGTGGCGGCTGTTCGTTATGCAGTGCGCGGCGCAACCGTGAGGGGTCAGGAAACAGATTTTGATCCTGATGCTCTTGTGAAAAACGCGGTTTATGCACTGTGTGGGCCTTACACCACCCCACAACCAAAGCGTAAATGGGTTGGGACTGTGGATTGCATTGGCCTTGCGCTTGATCTTGAGGCACAGGCAAAACGGGTCGAGTCTCAAACTGTTGAACGCGCCATTCTGGCGGCAGCAAACGGTCTACGTATCATCGAAAAAGAAAGTAAAGCATGAAGTGCATCGTTAAAGATTGCGTAAACCAAGCAAATGAAGGCCGGTTTATCGGCGACTTGTGTAGCCCCTGTCACGAATTTGTGACGACTGGAAGCGGAATTTATTCGCAAGTTTATCGGAACACACAGCGTGAATGGGTTGGGCTGACGGATGCTGAGATTTACAGCGAAGGAGGCAAACACGAAAAGTTTGCCAAGAACGGCAACGAATGGTTCGACCGGGGGAGTTTTGCCCGTGCCATCGAAGCCAAACTCAAGCAAAAGAACGGCTATGCCGAGGAGAAGAACACATGACAGCCGCTGACTACTGCAAGAAATGCAATGCGCCACACGCACCGGCAATCAACGTATTTGCAAGATGTGGTGGTTGCGCTGTCATCAATGGAAAACTTCCGCCAACAAAATTCATCGAAGCCAAACTCAAGGAGAAGAACACATGAGCACTTGGATTCTGATTTTGTTTGCACATACGGGCGTCATGTCTAGCAACGACAGCAACAGCTTGACAACGGCTATCTTTGCCACCGAGCAACATTGCACTGCGGCGGGTGAAGCGGCTAAGAAGATGGCGGCGGTGACCACCAAGGTTATCAAGTACTCATGCACTCAGTCTGGTTTGGACGGGCGTGGGTTTGTGAAGGAGGGCAAATGAGACACGGAATCGACTACAAGAAAGTTCACTGCAAGGTTGGCGATAAGGTTCCGGTCTATCCCTTTTCATGGCTTGGCGAGCCTTTCTTGGGTGTTGTTGAGAAGGTCAAGATGAACCAATATGGCAGGGTGAGCTACGTCATCGGCAACAGAGAGGTGTTTGCCGAAGAATTGTTGCCTGCGGTTGGTCAGCCAAAGTTAAAAATGAGAATCTCCAATGAGTGCTCACAAAATCCTATCAAACAAGGCTGAAAGACGCCTGCAATGGTGGAAGCCAGAGGACGGTGCATGGATTGATATTGTGTCGCTAATTAACGCTTTTCCTGACATTTCAAGAAATATCTGGTTGGCATCTTTGATTGGGTCTAAGGTAGGTTGGGAACAAAGCCAAGTTAAGAGATTGCCTCTTGAGGGCAGAAAATACCGAACCCGCACAGTGGTTTTGGTAAGAAGTCTCAGGGATTGGTTGCATCACTACAACCCAGGCAAAGAAGCAACCGTTAACAAACTGGTGGATGATCTCTTGACCGACTCAATGAGTTACCAGACCTACCTTAAAGACTTGAGAACTCAGACCAGACTAAAGAGTGGTGTTAAGCGAGAAAAAAAAGAAAAAGAAAAAACAGAAAAAATCGGAAAGATAACAAGCCGAGAGGTTTTTAACGTATGGGGTTGATGTTTCCAAAAACTGAGTACATACGCAGTCAGAAACTCTTGAAAGCTGTGGCATCGTTAAGGTGTATGCACTGCGGAACCAGCGAAGGCGTCCAGGCAAGTCACTCAAACTGGGCAGAACATGGAAAAGGGCGTTCCTTGAAGGCAAGCGACATTTACACTGCCGCACTCTGTCTGAGGTGTCACTTTGAAATAGACCAAGGCAGAGACTTAACAAAAGACCAAAGGAAAGAAATGTGGGTTAACGCACATAAAAAGACCGTGGAGACTCTTGTTTTAAATCGGGAATGGCCCACTAGTATTCCCGTACCAAAGGTGTAAAATCGACATGACTGGGACGCCCGAGTTCTCCTCTCACGCAGTTGCCTTCCCCAGTTGGGGGATGCGTCCCCCTTCTTTTTGAAAGGTTTATATGGCTGGCTTACTCGCTCCCGCAGAGGAGATCGTGATTGAAATCCAAGAGGCTGAGAAACCAGTCATCGAAGGATTGACCAAAGAATCCAACGAGAAAATCCGCGACACTCTGATGGAAACTCAGATGCTTGGTCCGGAGAACACTCAGGAAGCAAACACCGAGTTCTGGCGAGGTTTGGCAAATGTCTGGCGTATCTCTCCAGATCAAGCAAAACGCCGTTTGTGCGCGAACTGTGAATATTTTGATGACGCTCCTGAGACTTTGGAAGCGATGGAAGTTGTCCCGCAAGACGAGTTCGACAAGGACGGTGGTGGTCGGGGTTACTGCCACAAGTATACTTTCGTGTGCCACAACCTACGGGTTTGTCGCCAATGGGAAAAGGCTCCCGTAATGAAAGAGGATGAAAATGAAGCTGAGTAAACCTCAAAAAGAAAAAATGGAAAAAATCGTTAAAGGCATGAAAAAATCTATGCCTGAAATGAAAAAATCATACGGAAAAGACGCTAAATCAGTAATGTACGCAACAGCAACGAAGTTAGCAAAGAAAAAGTGATTCCAAAAAAACTGCACTTTGTTTGGATCGGAGACGAGTCCAAGCGCCCTGATAAATGTATCGGGACATGGAGAGAATTGAACCCAGACTATGAGATAAAAATCTGGGGCAATGAAGAACTAAAACAACCTTGGTTCAATGCCAAGCATATGCAGTCGATGTTAGCCCACGAACTTTGTGGGGTCGCTGACATGATGAGATATGAAATCCTCTACAACGAGGGTGGAATCACGCTAGACGCTGATTCTGTCTGTCTCAGTCCCTTAGAAGATTGGTTACTTAAACCCGCAGCATTTGCCCATTGGGAACAGGAAATCATGCGTCCTGGGTTGATTAACGTATCGGTGATGGGATCGGAAAAAGGAAACCCGTTCTTTGGAGAGTGTATTAACCGACTCCAAAAGAAAGCCTCAGTGATTGACAAGCGAGCCTGGGAGACAACCGGACCTGCTCACATCACGGAAGTTTTCAGGGAAACGGGCTATGACTTAACTGTTTATCCGACACATTACTTTACAAAACATCACTTCTCAGGAAAGATTTACAAAGGCAATGGACACTGTTTCGCAACTCAATTCTGGGGATCAACGCGTGGATATGACGGAATTGATTGAACTCAGAGATGGGTGGTGGTGGCCGAAGCACGACAAAGAGGCTTGGAAGTGGATTCCGAGGGAGATTCAAGCCCTTCCAGAACTGCTTAAATGGGTTCCAGAGCGCGGAACGATCATCCAGGCAGGGGCTAACTGTGGGGTGTGGATTAAAGCGTACTCAAGCCTTTTTAACAAGGTTTATACGTTTGAGCCAAACGACCTGAACTGGGAATGTTTACTGAGAAACGTAAACGAGCCTAACGTCAACATGACGAAAGCCGGACTGAGTGACAGGATGGGTTACTGTAAGTCTGTGGACGGAGAAGCTGAGAACTGGGGCGCAATGCAGATCGAGGAAGCCGATTCTGGTATCCCGATGGTGACGATTGACTCGCTTAACATTGACTGCGATCTCATCCAATTAGACGTTGAAGGTTTTGAGGAAAACGCTTTGAAAGGTGCTTTTCACACAATCCAGAGATGTAAACCTGTCATCATCATCGAGCAAAAGGGACTCGGAAAAAACGGCATGACAGACGCTGAAATTGCTATAATGATCCAAGACTGGGGTTATTATTTCGCTGAAAGAGTGATCTCAGATAACGTCTTTATCCCGAGGTGAGCATGATAAAACGAGGCTCAGAGGAGTTTTCAGGGTACAACAAACCAAAGAAGACTCCGAATCACCCAACGAAAAGCCATGCTGTTTTAGCCAAGTCTAATGACCAAGTTAAGTTAATCAGATTTGGACAGCAGGGAGTTAAGGGTAGCCCAGACGGGACGAAGCGTAACGAAGCGTTTAAGGCTCGTCATGCCGAAAATATTGCCAAGGGCAAGATGAGTGCGGCTTGGTGGGCGTCAAAAGTTAAGTGGTGAGATTATGGGACTACTAGAATGGCTGCAAGACCCTCGCCGTACTCAGGCAATGCAAGGTATTGGTTCGGCAATTCAGAGTGGTCTATTGGGAATCCAGCAAGGAAACCAAAGATTTCAGGACTTACAGAAACAGGCATTTGCTGACCCGACAAACCCTGCAAAGGTAACTAACCCTCAAGCCATGAATGAACTGGCTAAGATGGGCATGGGATTGTTGAGTTTTGCACCTGTTGGGATGCTTGCTCCTGCTAAGTATGTAGGAAAGCCGCTAGAAGGTTTGCCATCTAAAGTTGATGTTGGCGGCAAAGTTGAAGAATTTGGCACAGATCAGCGCCTAGTTGATTTGGCAAAAGAGTTAGTAGAGAAAAAAGGTTTTGTTTACAGTCCTCAGTTGAAATATGCCGAGGTTGATCCAGAGCGAGCAAAGAAAATTGCTGATGCTTACAGCAAGATGGAGAACAATCCATCGGATCAAAAAGTCAAAAAAGCATACGATGCAATGATTGATGAAACAATGGCTCAATACGAGGCATTGAGGAAAGCTGGCTATAAATTTAACTTTATGCCGGAAAGTGGTGACATTTATGGAAACCCACGAAACGCAATCAACGACATTGTTCAAAACAAAAGATTGTCAGTATTCCCGACAGAGCAAGGATTTGGTGGTCCTTCTGCGGCAAAGGCAAGCGAGGCTAATCCTTTGTTAATGCGAATTGGTGAAAAGTGGGATGGCAAAGAAGTCACTGCAAACGATGTGTTTCGCGCTGTCCACGATGTATTTGGACACGCAAAGCATGGGGTAGGATTTCGCGCAGGTGGTGAAGAAAATGCTTTCCAAGCTCACGCAAGGATGTATTCACCTGAAGCTCTACCCGCGGTGACTTCTGAAACCCGCGGTCAAAATTCATGGGTAAATTACGGTCCATTTGGAGAATTTAACCGTAAAGCAAGCCCAGAACTAACAGAGTACGCAGAACAAAAAACAGGCATCATGCCTGCATGGACATGGTTAGAAGGTTTGCTTAGATGATTGAACAAGTATTTATTGCAGTAACTGAACTTATCGCAATCTGGTTAATTCAAGACAAAAGAGATCATTACAGAAAATTTGCTTCTATCTTTGGCCTTCTAGGTCAGCCTTTTTGGTTTTATGCGTCATACACAGCAGACCAATGGGGTTCTTTTTTTCTGTGCTTTTTCTTCACAGCAGCATGGCTCAAAAGTCTAAATGAATACTGGATAAAAGATAAACCTCAGTTAACAAATAATCAATACTATGATTTGATCCTCGATGCTTTGGATAAGGCAACCGCGGAAAAAAAGTCTAATCTCGATTACAAAGACTACATTCGCAGAGTTCTCAAAGAAGCATTGAATGTGAAATAAATCCAGATGCCTGTTAAACTACGGGTATCTTAACTACGCCAACGAGCCGTAAGGAATTGGTAAGAAATGAATAAAGTGCGGGAACAAAATTCTGGCTTTGAAGGTCAGAAGGGCAGAGGAAGACCCAAGGGAGTGCCTAATCGGTCCACCATTGAGTTTCGAGAGACTATTAGTGCTCTGCTATCAGACAACTCTGAAAACGTCCAGAAGTGGCTTACAGACGTTGCAAACGGAAACGAAGATCGAAAGCCTGATCCTTACAGGGCTTTGGACTTACTGGCTAAACTTGCAGAGTACGCAGCTCCTAAACTGTCACGGACTGAGATGACCGGACCAGAGGGTGGAGCGATACAGATCAGCGGCATTTCAATCAATCTGAAACGTCCGAATGAATCTTGAACTAGACTTCCCTGAGAAGCTAGATTTCTTATTTGAGCCTCACCGATTCAAAATCCTTTACGGAGGAAGGGGATCGGGTAAGTCTTGGTCTGCTGCCAGGGCACTCATCGCCATTTCGCTTCAAAAGCCAACTCGCATCCTCTGTGCGCGTGAACTTCAGAACTCGATCTCTGATTCTGTTCTGGCTCTCCTAGCTGACCAGATCAAGGCGATGGGACTTGAGTCCTTGTTCGACATTCAGAGAACAGCGATCTACGGAGCGAATGGCTCTGAGTTCTCTTTCGTTGGATTGAAACATAACGTCACCTCCATAAAATCCTATGAGGGTGTAGACGTCTGTTGGTGTGAGGAAGCACAAGCAATCTCAAAGGTATCATGGGAAACTCTAATCCCCACCATTCGAAAGCCAGGCAGTGAAATCTGGGCAACATTCAACCCCGACCTGGACACTGATGAGACTTTTAAAAGGTTTGTACTTAATCCTCCTCCTAACGCAGTTGTCAGGAAAGTTAACTGGTCGGACAATCCGTGGTTTCCGCAGGTTCTTAAAGAGGAACTAAACCACTTAAAAGAAAAAGACCCTGACGCTTACCTTAACGTTTGGGAAGGGCACACCAGGCAGATGCTGGATGGGGCTGTCTACGCTCAAGAGTTAAGACAAGCCCAAGAGCAGAACAGAATCATTGATCTCATTATTGACAAGACCATTCCGGTTCAAACCTTCTGGGACTTGGGATGGGCTGACATGACGTCTATCTGGTTTGTTCAGGTGATCGCCGGAGGTGAGGTTCGAGTCATTGATTTCTACCAAAACTGCCAAAAGCCGATTGACCACTACGCCCAGGTTCTTCAGGACAAGGGATATATCTACAAAGACTGGTGGCTACCCCACGATGCTGAACACAAGAACATGACCGGAAAGAGTGTTAAGGACATTCTGGAGGGAATGGGCAAGCCTATCCGAATCACGCCTAAACTGTCTGTGGCTGACGGGATTAACGCTGCTCGGATGTTGCTTAACAGGGTATTCTTTGACGTTAACCGCTGTGCTGATGGTCTTCAGAACTTGAGACATTATCGGTATGACGTTGACCCGAATACTAAGATGTTCTCGAACAAACCTTTGCACGACCAGCACTCACACGCTGCCGATGCTTTCCGCTACCTTGCGGTTGGACTTGATGAGAGTCCGAAGTGGGGTTCTTCTATTAACAAACCTCCGAAATGGATCGTCTGATGTATTTACTAAAACAAGGGGACATGGTTCCCTCCAAGCGTGTTGACGCACTCGAACAACGCATTGAAATGCTTGAAAATATGGTAAAGGCATTACAATCGGAACAAAAGCCCAAAATGGGCAGGCCACCGAAAGGCACAAATGAGCCAAGAACTGAAAGCGATCATTGAATCCGAGATTGACAATGCACTCGGATATTTAGAAACCGAAACAACGATCCAGCGTGAGGATGCTCTAAGGGCTTACCTGCGTCAGCCTTATGGAAATGAGGTTGAGGGCAAAAGCCAGATCGTTACCGGAGAGGTCGCTGAAGCTGTCGATGGTGCTTTACCCTCACTTGTTCGCATCTTCACAGGCTCTGATGAGGTCGTAAGGTTTGACCCTCGAGGTCCTCAAGACGAGCAAGCCGCAAAGCAAGCTACTGATTACTGTAACTGGGTTCTTCAGCGTGACAACGATGGAACCTTGATTCTTCACGACTGGTTCAAAGACGCTCTACTTCAAAAGGTTGGAGTGGTCAAAGCGTATTGGGACGAGTCTGAAGACATTACGCGAGAGAAGTATCAAAACCTGACAGAAGACGAATTGGCTATGCTGATGGCTGATGAGTCAATGGAGATTGTCGAACAAGACACACAGACTTTCCCGATTGTTGGACCTGATGGACTTCAACCCATCGGACCGGATGGGATGCCTGCGACCTATTCAATCTACGCTGTTACTGTTCAGAAGAAATCCAAGACAGGCAAGGTTGTTATTGAGAATGTTCCTCCAGAGGAATTTCTAATCTCCAAACGCGCCAAGGACATTCAGAGTTCTCCGTTTGTCGCACATCGCCGACTGATGACTCGCTCTGACTTGGTGGCGATGGGATTCTCCAAGAAGATCGTAGAGGGTCTGCCTGCTTCTGATTCTTTGACCTACACACCGGAGCGACTGGCTAGATTCGACAACGGTGAGATTCCTGATGACATGGCATCCTTGGATACCTGGATGCAGACTGTCGAGGTTTTTGAGTGCTACATCCGCAAGGGTACGAAGCGAGGCATTGCCCAACTTAAACAAGTTTTCTACGCCGGAAGCGAGATTCTGAGCGAAGAAGACAGCGACTATATCCCGTTCCATTCTCTGTGCCCGATTCCGATTCCGCACAAATTCTTTGGTAACTCACTCGCGGATAGGACTGTTGATCTTCAGCTCATCAAGACAACAATCACCCGTCAGATGCTAGACAATATGTATCTGACCAACAACAACCGAGTGGTCGCAGTAGATGGTCAGGTCAACCTTGATGATCTCTTGACCTCAACCGCAGGTGGCGTGATTCGAGTCAAGTCTCCTGGTGCTGTCCAACAGTTGGTAGTCCAGAACATGGCTGCTGGCTCGTTCCCGATGCTTCAATATCTGGATCAAGTCCAACAGAAACGCACCGGAGTGACGGACGCTTCTCAAGGTCTTGACCCTTCTATCCTTCAGAACGTGACTGCCGCTGCGGTTGCCTCGATGCAACAATCTGCCGCAGGTAAGATTGAGATGATTGCTCGAATCTTCGCAGAAACGGGAGTTAAATCGCTTTTCAAGGGAATCCTGCATCTGTTATGCAAGTACCAAGATAAACCCCGTGTGATCCGTTTGCGTGGCAATTATGTGGCGTTTGACCCTCGCGAGTGGTCGAATCAGTACGACATTGACGTAAACGTGGGATTGGGCGCAGGAAATCGTCAGGAACAGATGGCGATGCTCTCGATGGTTCTCCAGAAACAAGAGCAGATGCTGGCTCAGTATGGTCTCAACAATCCTCTGGTGAGTTTGGGTCAGTACCGGAATACTCTGGGTCGGATGGTGGAAGCCGCAGGATTTAAGGATTCTGCTGAGTTCTATAAACCGATCACGCCTGAAGTTGAGCAACAGATTGCCCAACCGCAACAACCTCAGCCTGATCCGGCTTTGCAAGCGATGATGGCTAAATCTCAAGCTGACATTCAAGTTCAACAGGCGAAGGCTCAAGCAGACATTCAGTTGGCAAGGGAGAAGGCGGCTGCTGAGTTGCAACTCCAACAACAGAAGTTCATGGCTGAGATGGAGATGAAGCGTCAAGAATTTGAGGCTGAAGCGCAACTCAAGGCGATGAAGGTTGGCGCAGGCATTACCTCCAACATTGAAATTCCTGGGTGATTTATGGCTACTAAACCAACACTAAGTGACTCAATTTATGCTCTAAACATTTCACTAGGAAAGCAGCCTTTTGACGCTAAATATGACGTAAATGGTGATGGTTCTATAAACACAACAGATGTTGTTGGTCTTCAAAAAGCATACTTGGGCAAAGACCCTGGTTTTGCATTTGTTGCAGATTCTTTTCTATCTCCGTCCACTAAAACTGCTGAAGAATACGCCGCTGAAAATAAAGCTAATCAAGAGCGCATTGCAGCAGAGCAGAAAGAGACTGACCGAAGAAAAACTCTTTTATCTGACGCTCAAAAAATTTTTGGCGGTGTAACTTCGGATTTGGTAGATAAAAATCCCAATTTTTCTGCTAAACAGTTGGCTAATCTTGCCACCAGAAACTACTGGTCTGGAGAGTCTGAGGCTTTTTCTCGCGTCATGACAGCCATGGAAAATGGCACAGCAAAGCTAGTAAAAACTGGCGGTTATGACATGGATGGAAATCCTTATGAAGGTCTTTCAATTACTTCTGGTGATAGCCCTGGCTACGATACTCTAAATTTAACTCCGACTGGAACTCCTAACGTATATCAGTTTTCAACTGGCAATCAAGTTGCTGGTGGAACTATTAGTGGCGTGATTGTGGCAAATCCTGAAACAGGAAAGTATTTGCCAGTCCAAGATTACACAACTCAAATTAAATATGCCCCAGGGCAAAGTGGCAGTTTTTTTGGTAATTTAATTGGAACGATTGGAGACACAGTCAAAGAGTTAGGACCAATCGCAACGATTGTTGGAAACGCAATAGTTCCTGGTCTTGGTACTGCTTTGAGCGTTGCTGCCGCAATTGATGAAGGCGCAGACCCAGTAGACATTGCAAAAAATGTCGCAATCGGTGAAATAGTCAATCAAGTTGGAGTCGGTTCTGGATTAACAGACTCTGCTGTTGCCGCTGATATGGTTGACAACACAGTCAAAGGTTTGTTGTCTGGACAAGACTTTGAAACGGCAATAACAAACGCTGCTGTCAATACTGGCGTCAGTAATGTGGCAGCATCTGCAACCAACCAAACTCCGGAAGACTTCCAGGCTGACGTTGATACAGTATTGGACTCTCCTGCAAGCACTCCTGTTTCTGACTACTATTTAGATTTTGAAAACATTTTAGATTTGCCAACAACAGAGCCTGTTTCTGGTCAAGACTTGGCAGCAGATGCAATTCCTGGCAATACGATTGATGACATTATCAATGTTTTGCCTCCTCTTACTGAGCCTCAATTGCCACCTGCTCCTCCTGCTCCGACAGAGCCAGGACTCACTAAGGCTCAAGTTGAGACACTGATTAAAACAGCATTGGCTGCGACTGCCGCAACTACCGCAGCAGATCAATTAACAAGTCAGTCAGATACCAAGCCTCCAGGCTTTGACATTGTTCCCGTTCCGACAGACTGGAAGTCTCCGGTTTACGATCAATCATTTACTCCGATTGATTTGGACAGCATCTTCCAGAATCTGCAAGGCGCACAGACACAATGGCAACCTCGTCCTAGTATCACTGGTGGTGCTTTCATGGGCAGTCCTGTTAACATCAGCGACATTGTTAACCAGATCATGGGGTCAGAATTGACGCCTCAAGCCATGCCAACGAATATCACAAACGCAGTGGGGGGTGTCCTTGGATCGACCACAACTCGCTAAGAATCTAATAAACGATGATTTCTTCAAAGAGGAAATGGATCGTTTGCGTCAAGCTGAGATTAACAATATCTTGAATTCTCAGCCTGACGAACAAGACAAAAGAGAGATTGCATACGTTAAGATAAATGCAATACAATCAGTATTAACACATTTTGAGTCGATTGCTAACACAAAGTTAATCGAACAAAAGAAATGGAAAATCCTCTAACGAGGCGGTGGCACACCGTTTGTGCTGACAATTTGGGATTGAAATGAGCGAAAACACGACTCCGCAAGGAAGTGTGCTGACGGTGGACGGAGCCGCAAACGCATTTCTTGGAATGATGGATTCAGCAGAGGAACCCAATGGGCAAACCGAAACTGAGGAAATCTCCGAGGAAGCCGGCGAGGCTGTTGAGGATGAGTTGGTAGAGCATGAAGAAGTTGAGACAGAGAAGCCTAGCACTTTTAAGGTCAAAGCGGCCGGAGAAGAACGCGAAGTAACTCTTGAACAGCTTATTGAGGGCTACCAACTTGGACAAGACTACACCAAGAAAACCCAAACGCTTTCCGAACAACGCAAAGAGGTGGAAGCCGAACGTGCGAAGATTGAGGAAGCAAATAAACTTCGAGATCAATACGCCCAACGTCTGCAAATGATGGAGCAATTTCTCCAGCAACAGACCAAGGGTGAAAATTTGGAAGCTCTTAAAGAAACCGACCCCATTGGTTATGCCGTAAAGGTTGCTGAACAACAGCAACGCAAGGAGCAAATGGCGGTTTTAAAAGCCGAACAGCAACGCATTGCCCAACAGCAACAAGCAGAGCAGTCCGAGCGTTTGAAATCTCACATTGCAGAGGAAAGCTCTAAACTAGCTAACTCGATTCCTGGTTACGCTGACCCGAAGCAAGGCGATCAAATTCGGCGAGACATTCGCGAATACGCCAAGTCGATTGGATGGACGGATCAAGAGTTAGCCAATATATATGATTCTCGCGCTGTGCTCAGTTTGTATCAGGGCATGAAGTACGCTTCATTGCAGAAGGCAAAACCGAACGTAACCAAGAAGGTTACTGAGGCTCCTAAAACAATGAAATCAGGTGTATCTCAAAGCCGTGATGTGGATTCTGAGCAGCGTAAAAAAGCTATGGCGCAGTTGAAACGTACAGGAAATGTGCGTGATGCTGCAAACGCATTTGAACGCTTTCTTTAAGGAATCAAAATGGCTACCTATCAAACCTATACCGCTATTGGTCAGCGTGAAGACCTGTCTGATGTTATTTATAACATCTCCCCCACCGATACCCCGATCATGTCATCGGTTGGTAAGTCCAAGGCAACCGCCGTTTACCATGAGTGGCAAACTGACTCGCTGGCTGCTGCCACGACCAACAACGCCGCTGTGGAAGGTGATGACGCCACTGATGCAACGATGAGTCCCACGACTCGCCTGGGCAACTACACCCAGATCGTTCAGAAGACCGTCAAAATCTCCGGCACTTTGGACGCCGTGGACAAAGCTGGTCGCAAGTCTGAAAAGGCTTACCAACTGGCTAAAGCCTCTGCCGAGATCAAGCGCGACATTGAAACCATCATTTCTGCCAACCAAGGCCGTTCTGCTGGTAACTCGTCTACCGCTCGCAAGTTGGGTTCGCTGCTGTCTTGGATCACCACCAACAGCTCGGTTGGTACTTCCGGTGCTGACCCCACGACCATCGGCGTTTCGACCCGTACTGATGGCACTGCTCGTAGCTTTACCGAAACCATCCTGAAGGATGTTATTCAGCAGGTTTATTCCTCTGGTGGCAACCCCAAGATTCTGATGGTTGGCGCATATCAGAAACAAGCCGTTTCTGCTTTCGCTGGTATCGCTGCACAGCGTTACATGGCTCCTGGCAATGAGCCGACCACCATCATCGGCGCTGCTGATGTGTACATGAGCGATTTCGGTACGGTTTCTGTCGTGCCTAACCGTTTCATGCGTACCCGTGACGCTCTGGTGCTGGACCCTGAGTACGCTGCTCTGGCTTATCTGCGTCCGTTCGCCACGAACGAACTGGCTAAGACTGGCGACAGCGAGAAGACTCAGATTCTGGCTGAGTTGACCTTGGAAGTCCGTAACGAGGCTGCCCACGGTATCGCTGCTGATTTGGCTGTTGCCTAATCTAAATGGGGGGCTAATCACCCCCCTTTTTTTATGAAACTTGTCGCAGATAACGCTGGTAAACAAACACTCTTTCACTCGATTGACGGAAGTGACGTCTTAGAAGTCAGACAAG
>JACCDP010489495.1_pt1 | contig 34886 bp, 37 predicted proteins | sample 7445841 | NCBI WGS metagenome assembly JACCDP01 (sample SAMN15323441, study PRJNA562643) | freshwater metagenome | isolation source: river surface water | place: USA:Blue River Watershed | collected 2017-08-17 | reverse complement strand
TTTGAGCTAGAATCCTGATTCCGTCGCAAAAACGGAGACGTGACCGAGTGGCCGAAGGTGCTCCCCTGCTAAGGGAGTATGTGCCAAAAGCGCATCGAGGGTTCGAATCCCTCCGTCTCCGCCAAGACTTATCCTTCTAACGCGCTCATCCGAGTTATTAGGAGCTCAGAGCCCCGCACCATGCGGGGCTTTTTGCTATGGGCTCCTGACTGACCTCATCGGCACCATCCCCTGAAAATCGTCTCAAACCCAGTTTCGTCTCAGAACCTCCTTACTTTTTCATCGTGGTACGGCGGGAGGGGCTTGGCAAAAAATCGGGATTCAGTAGCCGTACCGATTAGCAGCTAAGGCTATTCGAGCGAAAAAACGACCTTGGTCTCTGTGCATTTGAGTAGATACAGATTGGACGAGATTACTTGAATCCAGCCGAATGGTTTCTGGTAACAGTTCCGGCCGATCTTGATGTTCCAAATGATGCGGATAGCGTGGTTTGTCGACTTCAGATTCAACCTCGGAACTGGACAGCTAAAGGCACCAACGCTGCAGTGGTGGAGCACATAGTGGCATCGTACCTCTTGCGAACAAGAATTTTGTCGATAGGTTTGCGTGGTCGGAGGGTGCTGCCAAACGTGTTGCTCGTCGGGAGGCAGAGGCACGATTGATCTTTGGCACTTTCCGGCACTCCAATAAGTCGACAAGTCGCTGAACACCTCAGGGTTGGGTTTACTACCGTACAGAGCGGATAGAAGCTTTGAATGAGTTTTTGTATTACAATAAACAGGTAGATATATGCATGCGAAAAACATCAAAGGAGTCATCAATGGGAAGACCTCCGCTAGCCCAAACCCGTGAAAACGTTACAAGCATTAGGCTCACTACGCATGAACGAAATGAGATGGAGGAGGTGTCGGCAACCTTAGGCTTCAAGTCACTGGGCGACTACTTGCGACACTTGCACAATGTCTCTATGACCCCAATGCGGAAGCAGCGCGAACAACTCCACGGACGAGACTTTGGCAAATTAAACGTAGCCCATAAGACATCATTGGGAAAAATTTTGCAGGGTAATTCGCTTGAATATCTTCATCATGCAGCCAAACCTGAGTCAGTTAATTTGATAATGACTTCGCCGCCATTCGGTCTTGTGCGCAAAAAGACATATGGCAATGAGGATGCCGCCGAATACTGTGAGTGGTTTCGGCCTTTCGCAGAAGGATTTCATCGAGTCCTAAAGTCCGATGGGAGTCTAGTCATCGATATTGGTGGGGCATGGAAGTCTGGTACCCCAACCAGATCGCTTTACCATTTTAAGCTTCTGGTGATGCTCTGCGAAGAGTACGGTTTTCACCTCGCACAAGAACACTACTGGTGGAATCCTGCGAAATTGCCGAGTCCTGCCGAATGGGTCAATGTCAGAAGAGTTCGAGTCAAGGACGCCGTCAATTGCGTCTGGTGGCTTTCGAAAACCCCTTTCCCCAAAGCCAGTAATAAGCGCGTACTGAGCCCCTATTCGGACTCGATGAAGAGTCTTCTTAAAAACGGCTATAACGCAAAGCTACGTCCTTCGGGGCATGACATCTCAGACAAGTTTTCGAAAGACAACGGGGGCGCTGTTCCGCCAAATCTATTAGCCATCGCTAACACCGAAAGCAATGGTGTTTATCAAGACTATTGCCGTGAGAATGGAATCGACATCCATCCGGCTCGCTTCCCGGCACTTTTGCCGGAATACTTCATCCGCATGCTCACAGATCCAGGCGACATGGTGCTTGACCCCTTTGGCGGATCCTGCGTGACAGGGATGGTGGCCGAGACCTTGAAGCGCAAATGGGCATGCGTCGAGTTGTCAAGTGAATACATTCGAGGCGGGATGGCCCGCTTTCAGTCGGGGGCGCTGGAGTCCACAAGAGGAAAGTCGACTTTATATTCAATTAACACGCCCTGCGCGCAACCGGTCGATGAGTCACAGGTTCTATTGAACCCCAATGGGGGCCAGACTAGGTAGCTAGATGTGTTTGTCTCTTCGATACACCCGGCGGGCCAATTCAAAAAATCGTCCACGAGCTAACTCGTCGAATTCAGCAATTGTCAGCCTGTCTAGAGTTGGTGTTTCTGGCACATAGTTATACAGCCGGCGCATTACGACTGCACAATCTGATAAAGGCGTCTCTTCGAAGCGAGGTCCTTTTTTCGACTCCTCTCGGCATGCAGCTACTAATGATTCTGTAGCGACCCGGATGACCTCGTTTTCTTCCGCTGGCCCGGACGCATCAGCGCATAGGATTAGCGAGATGCACGAATTGGTTCGTGTGTCTCGCGCGGAGACTATCAATTGGCTTTCATCGGCATAGAGATCCATGGGCTTGTGCCATCCTACTGCGAAGGGCCCAACGTTGGCCATGATGCCATCCGTAGCGATCGAGGAATTCCATGCCAGAGGGTGTCCGCTTGCGACGGATAAGGCCTCCGCCATGGCTAGGCCTCCCGCCAGTTCCAGTAGCCGCTGGTCCTCAAGGCGGTCGAATAACGCATCCGAAAAAACACGCCGTAAAGCAAATGGTGCTAGTCGACGAAGCCCTTGGTAAACGCGAAGACAGTCCGCCGCCTTCGGATGCAGCCCTGAATTACTCCGGTGGACATATTTGATAGTCGCTTCTCGTGGTTCAGAGCCCCCAATTCTGCCTGTAATTACTCCCCTAAGCGCAGGTACAGCAAGGGCTCTCCTGTAAACTGCGAGACGCTCTACCAGTGTGTGTTTGTTGTAGCTCTGTTCACTTTGCAGCGACTTTGAAATCTCGTCTCGTGCGCACTTCAAAGTCCAAGCCACCACTTGCCGCCACATTAGAGATTCTCTGGAGGGTACCACCTCATTAACGACAAACAAGCTGGGATCTGTTGTGAGGTGCTGCTGCAATATCGTTTCGCGCGCTTCGATTGATCCGGTAATTTGCCCGAAGTGCACTGTCGCCTCCAACGTCTTATCTTGGCGTACTCCAGAATGCCGGCCTATTGCGCCCAGCGCGATTTCATGTGTGTCTTGGGACATCGCCCACGCAAGAAGCAGGGCATCACGCTCGGCTCGAGCCTCTGAGGTCGGCAACAATCGCCCCCTTGGGGCAAGCCGTTTGTAGCTACCTAGGACCACATTCAAGCAGAACCGTGATACGGAGTCGATGGAGTTGATGTTCAAAGGGTCAGATCCAGCAGTCTACGTTCCATCTCCGCGGCTGCCGCCTCAGATAAATTCCATGCGACCGAAAGGGCCGAGGCCATGTCAACAGCCTCGTCTTTGCCGATTCCATCGAGAAGTGGAATGAATGTTGCTGCGAAGGCGGCCACAAAAACCCGTTGGGTAGACGGAAGAGGGATAGCGAGGAAATCGATCGAGTTATCCACAGATGCCACTAGCTTCAAGAAGTCGATGACAGGGGCAGGCCCCAATTCACGAAACCCGCAAACAATGTGCCAAGCGTCAGCCACTGGATTAGGCAGCAGTTCGTCGTAAGGTGCCCTCAACAGGGCGAGCTTCGCTAGCATGGTGTGGACGAAGCTGCGAAGGTCGGTAGGAACGCCGATCCGAATCCAGGTGAAGCGGCGCGTCATCGCCAAACTCACCTGCTCCAACTGATTCTTATCGGCTGTGTTGAGCGTGCAAATCATCGCCCAGTTACGGCTCGGCGCGAACTCGTGCGGAGCCATGGCGGGGTTTGTTTTGGGAAGCAGGCGATAAAAAGGACTCGCGGGGTCCTCTACATCAACTCGGTATTGAAGAGAGGTTGCATGACCGGAAAGCACCGAAAACAGTGGGCCTATTACCTTGTCAATAGGGCAGCGGTTGAGTTCATCGATGATGATAGGTTTGTGGAACTCCCGAAGCATCACACCAGGGATGAATCCCATTTTCCCGGGTCCTAACGGCTGATATCCACCTACGAGGTCCTGCGAACTCCATGAGGAAGATCCGGTGAGCAGTGTGTATTGGTCGCCCGTACCATCTTCGCTCTCCCCAATGCTCTCAGCGACATACTGAGCCAGCGTCGTTTTGCCAGTTCCAGGAGGGCCATGAAAAATGAAGTGGCGCTTGCCCGCCCGAAGCGACGCATTAATTAGATCGTAGACCTCGTCAGGGACTCCGAAAAGTTCGGGGGATGGGATGACGTTGGGTGAATCCGCTACTCCCTCGCTGATTGCAGAACCAAAGCAGCGACCCAAATCAATCTCGAGTCGGGTCAACTCATCAGGATCGCTTGGGTCGTAGGCGTACGTTTCGGCTGTTCCTAATGAAAGCCAAGCGTGCAAGGCGTCAGTAGCTTCTTCGTAAGTTATCCGACGTCCATTGGGCAGTTCGAACGCCTGGCGGGAAGCTAGCGTCATCACCAAGCTGATCTGTTGAATCTTCACGCTTGATTTGGTATCTCCGCGACCCTTGTAGGCAATTTCGCTGCGCTCAGGTGAAAAGTCACTTAGCGAATCACCCGAAGTCCCAACAGGCAGCGGCCTCCCAAAAGCGAACTGTACAATCCATTCCCATTCGCTCGGAAATGCGTAGGATTCTTCAGCTAGTTTCACAGAAGGCATAAGTCGAAACGCTGCTAAAGCGCATCGGCCTTGTCCATTATTGATGTATCCAACAGTTCCCGCGCCTTGCAGTGGTTCGCCCTCTTCGTTGCGGGCGAGGTCCACCGATAGTTCGGAACTCGTTGCGTCGATTCGGACGATCCATCGAGGTGGCTTGCTGCTAATGTTCGACGGGTTGGCCCAATAGCCAGTTTTTTCCGAGGTATGTTCCCCCAGCTTGAGGTCGCGGGTTCCGCATGTCCTGCGCTCATAAGAGAAGTTGCGAAGCGGGGCGGAGCAAGCTGAGCGCGAGGCAGCTTCGGCTCCTAAAATATTTTTCTGTATGGTTGCCACGATTTAGCCCTTCGTATGAGTTTCGATGTCCCGCGCTGCCTATCTCATGCCACGAATGAGGAGTCTAAAGACCCCTCATCGTTTTCACTGTCTTCGTCAGCTGGGCCTGCGAATTTCCAAAGGCTAGATTCGGGGTCGTAAATGGCATCAATGTTTTGCAAAATGCTGCTAAGTTGCTGTCGGTCCACTTTGCGCTTGGCAATGCGCTCCACAAAGAGTTGCAGTTCGCCTCTGGGCAGGCCCTTGGGGTGAGCTTTGAGCGTCGAAGTAGCAGCTTCCCATATAGAAATGCGCCGCGATTCGCCCCATGGCTGTAGATAGCAGTACTGGCCCTTGTCCATTCGCAAACCGTCCGTATTTGCGACTGATGCCAGCATTGAGACTTCGTCCTCACTGCTCAGACCTAAGAATGCAGCGACCTCAGACACATGCATGCCCTCCTGCCTGACTGAAAGCTCCTTAAGCAGGCGGTAGGCAAGGACGCGGGCATGTTGCATGTCCAAATCCCTCCCTTCCAATCCCCAAATACCAGGCCCAAGTCTGACTAATGGGCTTGATGCCCATATTTGGAAATAAGTATTGAGACCACGCCCCTCTATTAGCCTCGACCGGATCTGAGCCGTGCTCATCGGCTTTCCTTCCTCTTCTAGCAGTGAAACGATCGCTTGCTTGACATCGAGGCGAGCATCGGCGTTCTCATTCCATTGGCCGCGAACGCCCCAAATCATACGGCGCAGGTAGACAAGATTGGTAGAGTTAGACAGAGCAATGTTTATGATGTATTTGGTGAGCTTACCTTCGTATGCAAAGCCACGGTTGAGAAGCTCGTCGTAGAGTTCGCTGCTGTGCCATTGCTTCGAAGACAATCCGCCAGAGATGATGTCTTCGACCTCCGCACGTATGGCTAGCATCTGAGAGGGGTTGAGCGGACAGTGCTTAACTAGCCCATAAATGCCCCGTCCGTATAGCACGCCCACTTCGGATGCGGCCCTACGAATATTGGGAGCGTTTGTGGCTTCGTAGGTCGAATGCGCACGCACGCGCCGCTGGATTTCATCAATGTGCAAAGGCGTGTCAGATGCTTGCAAAATGCCTAAAACTAAAGCCGCCGCTGACTTGCCAAAGCCAGTTAGAATTCTCGACCCATTAGGCAGCGCAGACCAAATGCAGAATTTATAGACCTCTTCATACAAGGCCTCGCGCATATCCTCCCCTTTTCCGATGAGAACGCCTGCGGCCTGAGAGAGCGCATCACGCTCGCTCAGGTTCTGATCTGCGATGGCCATGAGTATGCTTTTGGCCTCTTCAACGGTTTCGGTCCATTGTCCCTGGCTCATGGCAGAAATTACAGGCAAGTCGTTCCAGGTCAAGATATGGAAGCCAAGGCGAGGGATGTGGTCTGACACCTCTCGTATTGGATGGGCGAGTTGGTCTGCGCCTTCGAACCAAGGGTCGATAGCAGCGAGTCCGTTGAGGAACAGTGGCGAGGTTCTGCCGCGCAAATGCTCGTGAATTCTCTGCGAGAGTTCATCCCAAAAAGGATGACTTTGAATCTTTGTGTAAATCTTGACTTCGATTTGGCGGACTCGTTCGCGGGTCACGCCAATCTGATCTGAAATCTGCTGGAGCGTCATCGGCTCGCAGCGTAACCCAAGACGGCCAGCCCAAACGGATCGTTCATTTTGCGTAAGCTTTTGAGCTGCTTCAGCAAAGCCACTTGTGATACCTGCTGATAAATATGCTCCGAATCTACGGTGGTTTCCACCATAAGTATCGGCGCCGTCGGAAATCTCTGTGGAATCTGAGAACGTATCCTCAAGCCGCTTCGGGGTTTCCAATTCAAGTTTGGCCGCAATAGCCTTCAATGGATACCCTGTCGTCAACAGGTCAACCATTTCTTGGCTGATCTCATGAACCGATTTCTGGCCTAGTTTGGGGAGCTTGTAGAGGCCTTTAAGGCCATGCTTGGCGAAGTCTCCGATGGTTTTTATCTCATTTTCCGCGCACACGTTTTTGGAGCGGACCGAAAGATCTAGTAGTGCGATCGGGGCGTTCAAAATCCATGGCGGTGCGGATCTTAGGTGATCGATGAATGAGGCAGCGTTTGGCCGCTCGCCCTCCAATATTTCATACCGGCGTAGACCCGCAAGATAGCGGGTATCCACATCCAAATCGCCTTCGCGCAGCAGATAGGAGTCCTCGTCCCAAATTTCTTTGGCGTAGAGTTTTTCTGTCAAACCAGGCTCGAGCTTCGAAAGCGAGGCCACCCAGCCCCTAGGCCCGGTGTTTTCGGCTTCGGGAACTATCGAGCATGGGTGCAGCGAGGTCGGCGGCACTTCGTTGGCTTGCTCGATTTGGTATCCGAAACCATCAAGTGCGACATGGAATGAGATTTCGCCTACCGACCCGATAGACCTTTGGCTTGCTCGAACAGGTAAGGGCATTGTGCCCATTGCTCCGCTCGATAGGAAGATTAGGGGCTCTTGCTTGGAGAGCAAGTCCTCAACGTCCATCGTGTCGGGCCGTTCGAATCCTACGTGCACCCCTACTGGATACAGCCTTCCTCCATTGGCGGATATGGCGGCTTCCAAGAGAGGTTCGAAGTCTCGAAAGACTTGGCAGACCCATTGATTGTTCTCGCCTCGGGCGAAGAGGAATGCACGGATTGGCCTCATTGGTTCAAGATGCCTTTTCTGCAGCTGCATTCACCAGGGATGCAACATCGAGGAAGCCCCCTTTGAAGCGCTCATGCATCTCCTTGATGCCCCAATCAGCCAATCGTTCTGCGTAGCCATATACACCCTGGCCCTCAAGATTCACCAGTATGCGGATAGCTGCCGCTATTTCACCTGTGGGATCCAGTGTGGAGACAGCAATGAAATTCCGGTTTTCTGCTGACAATTCTTCAGGAATTGCGCCCATTGAAAGTGCCAATGCGATGCCTAATCGGTACCCGTCGGTCATCTCCGCTAGGTAGCCGTCCTCCTTCATTTGAGTAAGGATCGTGTGCCCTTTGTTGCTCAGGCGTACTTGTGTGCGTTCCGATGCGATTGCGGTCGTAGCGTCGTTCATTGGTTGATCCTCTCGATACGCGAGTGCCTCAGGCTCACTTCCTTGATTTCATACACGCAGCCGACCTTTGATTTCAGTTGGGCCAAGTCCGTGGCCTTGTCCACTTCGCCCTCATGAACGAAAAGGACTAGTTGGGAGGTGGTGGTAGGCAAGTACGCCAGAATGTTCGCACGGTGCTTTTTGTCCAAGCGCCCGAAAGGGGTATCCATGACTACAGGACCTGCGGAGCGTCCAGCGTGGGCCAAGCCATCTATGAGCGAAAGGGCTACGATCTGTTCGGCGCCAGCGCTTCGGATGGGAACTTCCTGGGCACGCTCGTCCAAAATCGTCAGACCATAGTTGCTATTGATGCGCAGGCCTGAATATTGACTTTGGGTGGTGAGTTTGCGGAATGCTTGGCTGGCAAGTAATTCCACCGTCGCCTTGAGGTCGTCGCGCAATTGGTCGATGCTTCGCGTATAGACTTTCTCCAGCGCGGAGGCCAGCTTGACCAGGCGAGAGCTTTTCGCAGCGCGTGCTTTGGGCAATCCTTCGAGTATCTTAGAGATCATCGTCAGTTCACGCTGGAATGCCGTGAGCTTCTCTTGGCTTGATTTGATCTCACCTGCGATGCGGGCTGCTTCCTTGATGAGCCCATCGCGCATGAATCGCTTGCGGGCTATCTCGGCGGTGTCTTGGCCTTTGATCACCTCATTTAGTTCCTCGATCTGATTGTCCAGCCTGGTCAACTCGACGCTCAGGCGGTTGACTTCGTTGTCAATAAACGCGATTTGCCGCGCGTCAGTGGGTTTCAATAGCCTGTCCAATGATTGCATATCACTAGAGAGCTTGGAGAAGAGCGTCATATCTACCTTGAACCCAAGTAATTCGGCTTGAAGTTTGCCGAGTTCTTGCCCTGCGGCTACGCGCTCCTTTTCATGAAGTGGTTGGCCGCAAGCTTGACATGTCTCCGATTTGACTGCTTCCTGGAGTTGTTTAATCTTGGTCTCCACCTTGTCGCGGGCGAGCATTTGGGAGGTGAACTTCGAATGCTCGTCCTGAATATGCTCGCGCTTGAGCGTCAGTAGGGGCCGAAGTACTTCCTTCCATGCGTCTCGGACAAGTCCCAGTCTCTGCTGCTGCAATTCATCTTGTCGCTTGGCAGCCTTGTCGCGCATGGAAATGGCGTCGTCGAGCTTCTGCTTCGCTTGATACAGCGACTCGACTTTAGCCAGGTCGTCATCGAGTTCCTCACGCTCCGAATTGACCTCCTTCAAGCGCTCATTCTGGCCCTTAATGTCTTTTTCGATGGACTCGATTTGCGTCTGGTAGTGCCGCTGCTTCTCCGCCTGGGATTCGAATCCCCCCATCTTTTGGAGGTCTGCCGTCTGCTGCTTTTGAGCCGCTTTCAAAATTGTTTGAGCGTCGTCACGGCCTCGAATCAAGGTGGGCACGCCCAAAACCTGCTCAATGGCCTCCTTGATCATCTTGCTTTGCTCGCTGCCATCGATCAAAAGCTGCTCGTATTCGTCCAGCAATTCGCCATCAAATAGGAAGAAGCGAGAGGTTTGCTCGGGAGCGAATCGATTGATCTCGGCGTCGATCAGATGTTCTCCTAGAGGGATGTCGTCCTTTCGCATGGCCCGCTCCATATGCAGGTCCTCGGAGCGGGTGGGCTTAGAAACCAAGGCGCGCTTAGTGACGGTGCGCCGCAACTCATAGCGGTGTCCATCGTCTTCAAACGTAACCACCACTTCCATGGACCAATCTCCTTCCATGGTTGCTTCCGAATTAACCAAGTCAAAGAGCGCAATTTCACGCGAGTGTCGGCCGATAGCCTTGCCGTAGAACACCCAACGCAGGGCGTTGAGGAGACTGGTTTTTCCGCGCATATTGTCGCCAAAGACAAGCATCACATTACGGTCTCTGTCGGTCGGGAACGAGATCGACATCTTGCCCCGGTAGGGCATGAAGTTTGTAGCCGAAAGCGTTTGCAGAATCATGTCGGCCCCACTTCTTCGATCGTTGCATCCAGCAGGGATTTCAACTCCTGCATAGATATCTCGCGGGTGTCGTCGCGGTCGAATTGGTGCCTTCGCTGGATAGCGAAGGATTTGTGTAGCAGTTCGGTGGATAGTAGAGGATCCACCTCCGCCGCTGCTTTGAGCAAGGCCGCAAGGGCCATATCGGTGTCGTCTGTCATGCTTCCTCCGGTTCTTCTTCAATAGCCGCCTCGCCTTCGCGCGACGGGTCGATTCCCATTTCAATTGCGATCCTGCGCAGGTCTGCGCCAGCCCCCTTATTTAGGGCCGAGTCGGCAAACTCGAGCGCTCGTACCAATTCCGCCTTCAAGAGTGAGATCTGCTCGCCTTCGCTTTTCGGGTCCACTGGCACAACGATCGCGTCATGGATCACCGCCAAATCCTTGCCGCTAGATTTGCGCAGCACCCGTCCTCGACGTTGAATGAACTGCCTAGGGTTCTGGCTCGATGCCAAGATGAACGCGTGGCTTACCGCAGGGATGTCCACACCTTCGTCCAGGCACTTGATCGACACCAGAACGCCGCCAAATTTCTTGAACCAATTGAGGGCTTCGACCTTATCGCCAGACATGTTTGAGTGGTATTCAAGTGGCTGCAGGCCTGCGTCGCGAAGCTTGGATAGCATCTCATCGAGTTGATCTGAGTCCTCGCAGTACACAAGCCAACTTTGGCCTTCTTGGTATTCCTTCTTGATCACGCCCGTAGCCAAGCCAGTCTTAACCCTGGCCTTCTTGGCTATGCGAGAGCGTTGGATCAGAAGCATCTTGGCCTTGTCGGTCAGCCCTCCGGTGCCGTCTTTCTTTTTGGCTTTGGCCAACTCAAAACTGATTTGCTTGGTTAGCTTTTTCCAGAGTGCGGACTCGTCGTCGCTAAGGTGGACCGCATGGGGAAAATACTCGTAATTTACGAGGCGTCCCGCTTCGATTGCATCCTGCAGCGTGATTGCTGGAGGAATTACTGGTCCGAATCGGTCGAAGATTCGTTGGGTGCCCTCTGCGTCGCCATATCGGATGGGCGTGGCCGACAGGCCAAGGCTTGCGCCTGAGCGGATGGCCAGAGCGAGGGAATTCTTTGGGCTTCCGATCTGATGGATCTCATCGGCGACCATTAGGAGATGATCTCCTTGGGCGAGCCCATTGATGAATGCATCAGTCGATGCCGTTTGCATTGTGGCGACCACCACCCGATTCATCCCAAGCCCAGGGCTGGTGTGCGACCTCAGCCGGCCGCGCTCCCTCCATTTGGCATGTCCTCCGCCCGCCATTAGCACGGACGCGTCTGGAATCTCCTCCAATATTTCACGCTTCCATTGCTCATGCAGTAATTGACTGGGTACCAGCACGATCGCGGGCTCTCCCGCGGCCAGGTGTTTTTTGATCGCCTCAATAGCTGTGAAAGTCTTGCCACTGCCGGTGGCGTGCTCGAATACTCCGCGCCGACCGGCCTTCTCCCAGAGGTCGATGGCGGTTGCCTGATGTGGCAAGAGTCTTCGCCGCCTTGATCCTATTGCCTGAGTCGGCTCGATTTCTGGGTCGTCCAAACCTGGGGCAGCAGCAGTCAGGAGCTTGCGATGCTGAGCCTCAGGAAAGTCGATCGTGTCTACACCAGGTGTTTCGCCCTTCCACAGCAGATCAAAAATCTTCTGATGGGATTTAACCCGGACTTCATCTGCGGGCAGCCAGCTTCTGAACACTTCTATGGACTCGTGGTTGCCCTCAGCGTGCCACGCACTCCAAGTTTCGTTGGCGGATCCTAAGAAGCTAACTTGATTGCCCCGGCCGTCATCGAATACGCCGATCTTTTCGTGGTAGATGCCATTGCCCTCGCTGCGGATGGCGACCTTGATATCCAACGCTCCGAATTTGATAAAGCTGGCCAAGAGCTTCGCACGATGTCCTGCAGCCGGATCCGACAGCAAAGCGTCAATATCCCGCGATATCGCGAGCTCCACGGCCTCGTGGCGCTGTACGTATCCGGAGGCGATGGCCTGTGCATCCTCTTCGGTGATGGAAGGGGAGCAGATAAACCGGGCTTTTCCGCCCCGACGGGCAAAATCTAAAAAGGGCTGGCCAATGATGGCAAAGATGCTAGACCGAAAATATCCCACTGCCCTGTCGTATGTGACAGCAGCATCGAGGCAAGGCTTGTAAAAGCCAGAAACAGGATCCCTCTCGCCAGTCCGGTAATGACTGCTGAGTTCAAGTGCCGATAGGTTTCGGCCGTTGTTATGGTTGGTTTGCGAGACAGTCACGGCTTGTTTTCGTTCTTGAGAGCATTCTGATCTCTGATCCACGCCTCAATGTCTGTTTTTGAAAACCTCCAACTCCCGCCCACCTTGAAGGCCGGGATCTGCTTGGCTCCCGCCAGCCGGTAGATGGTTCGCTCGGTGACCTTGAGGTAGTCGGCGACTTCCCCGATGGTCATGATGGCGTTGTCTGTTGGGCTGTGGGGCATAGTAATGGCCAGTTGGGCGGTAGAAAACGCCAGCATAGTGCAAAATTTTCAATCTGTAATGTAGAAGTGACACATTATTCTGGTGAGCAGGCTCACCTAATGAGCCTGTTAGCCAGTAGTCTTAAAAATCAAAGCGTGACGCTTAAGGAGAATAAATGGGTGTGAAGCAACTACTTTTGAATGATTTCGCCAAAAACTTACCGATCGACGGAAGATTTGGAGTCACCATCGGTTAGCCAATTCGGATAATAACCACAGATCTGTTCCAGGCGGCTTTGGCTCGACTCGGAGTCGCTAGTTACATTTATAGAAACAATGATTGGTGATGGCGAGCGATCAGACGAACAGAAAAAAAATCACATCACCTATCCTGCTTTTTTTCGTAATGCTTAGTAATAGCAACGACAATCAGTCGTGACTCCATTGAGTGGGAACGAGCATGGGCCGCACCGAGAGGCTGTATAAAATTCAACGACTTCTGGAAAGCGGCCGGCCTATCAGCGCGGGTGAGTTCCTTCAAAAGTTAGAAGTATCCAGGGCTACTTTTCGCCGAGATTTGAGTTACCTACGTGACAGACTCGGTGCGCCGATTGAGTGGGACACTGAGGCAAGCGGCTACGTCTTAAAGAATGCAGCAAGAGCAGATCAAAAGTCACATGCTTTACCGGGCTTGTGGCTAAGTGATCAGGAAATCCATGGGCTGCTTACAGCGATTCAATTGCTGACTAGCCTCGAGATGCAGGGATTGATATCAACCCAGATCAAGCCTCTGCGAGAGCGCCTTGAAAATCTCTTGGCGCAGGAAAGTTATCCAGTTGAAGAGATACGCCGCCGCATCCACTTAGCACCACTTGGGCATAGACACACAGCCGACCGTTTGTTTCAAGTGGTATCACATGGATTGCTGAGTCGGAAACGGGTATTCATCCGTCACTTCGGTCGGAAAGGGGCTGAAGTAACCGAGAGAGAAGTATCACCTCAGCGTCTTACCTACTATCGCGATAACTGGTACCTAGACGCATTTTGTCACCTGCGAGATGACTTGCGAATGTTTGCACTGGATGCGATCGAGGACGCTAAGGTTTTGGACAAGCCTGCGGTATCGGTTGATGACGCGGTTCTCAAGCAAGAGTTTGATCGCAGCTATGGAATTTTCGCCGGGAGGCAGGTGCACACAGCGGTACTCAAATTCAGCCCATTTCGAGCACGTTGGGTAGCCAAAGAAATTTGGCATCCTGACCAGAAAGCATCATTGCTTGATGATGGTAGCTACGTCTTGGAAGTGCCGTTTTCCGACGACCGTGAGTTGATTCTGGACATACTGCGGCAGGGAAAAGAGGTGGAAGTGCTAGCACCCATTGAGCTCAGGGAAAAGTTACGTATTGAGCTTAAAAAAACATTGAGTCTATATCCGGATGAATAACTTATCCCGATTCACGAAGTCTGTGGAATGGATCGTGGCGTCGCCAGCATCCGATGTTCCTGAAAACGATGCTGACTTTCTGGTTTCAAGAGGAGCTATTCGCAAGAAGGGAAAAATTTTTCGTACCTATGTGTTGATCAATTACAGCGATCGGAAAAATGCGTCTACCAATGCTGGAGCGCATTGTGAATATCTCTCAACTATCTACCGTAAAGATCTCTTGGCTGGAACAAGCCTTTCCCGAATTTCAGCGATTTTTCACTTCACAGATTCGTTTGCGCAGGGAAGCGTGTGCAGTGCATTTTTCTATCCCGATGCCCCTTGGGACGAAGATTTCAATGGTTTTTCTCGGCCATTGATTCAATTCATAAAAAATCATACGAATTAAAAAATGCTGATTCGAGTCGCTATATATATTGCATCGATCTTTTGGATTCGTAAGATGGTTGATTACGTGTTCACCAGAAATCAAATGTCAGGTATCTATCCACCTGAAGCCGACAGTATTGGCATTCCGATTTTTGAAAATCAGTTATTTTTGTTTGTTCTGGCGGTATTGATAGCCCCAACCACGATTCTTGGTAGCAGATGGTTTTTCAAAAAACTTTTCAGCATCCATGTTGCAGCCAGAGTGGTGGCTTTGGTCGTATTTGCAGGCCTCTATGCGCTGGCACTATTGGTCTCCTTTAGTCTGACAATGTCCCACATAGATCGGGCTCATATTGAGATTGGTCTCTCTTACGCCGGAATACTAGTGGCGCTGTTCATTTTCTTCATGTGGGATGGCGTCCGAGCCTATCGGAAAATTACTGAGAAACAGGCAATCACCGGTGAGGTATCTCTGATTGGGAATAAAGATGCATAACATCGAAATGCAAGAGATGACGCCAGATTTTTTGGCATGTTGGCAGGCGGCCGGTATGCATCTGAACGCCCGAGTGGACGGCGGCATTCAGTCTTGGCTGCGTGCGCATCCATATCCCCCTGTGCTTGAGCATCTATCTTTTCGGTTGGGCAATCAACTGTTCTTTGTACGTATCGAGGATGTCGCGGGCAAAGTAGATGGCCCAGGAAGCCGGCAGGGTTTACTTTCCATTGCAACAGGCTGCGAGGGGCATGCATGTCTAATGCCTATGAAGAAGAAATTCTTTGGTGAAGCGTGGGTCCCAGCAGCGCCAGGGTGGGGGCTGATTGATGCTGCAACTGGTGAGCCGGTCGACCCGTTTGAGCTTGTCACTGATGAAAAAATTGAATTAACTCGCTGGGAGCTTCACGACTTCGCAGTTCAAGTTGTACGCCATCACCTTGAAAAAGACGGTTACCAGCTGATGTCGTGGCAAGGAAATCCGGATGTGGATCCGGCTATCTGGTTCATTGGAGATAGCAAAAAACCTGAATGGGTCGTTATCCGAGCAGCTCGATATCCTGAATTGAAAGTGTCTCGACCATCAAACTGGCAATCAATCGCTGAGAGTTGCTCTCGGCTTAGCCCAATTGGACATTTTGCGTGTGTTTCATTCGCGAACGATCAAAATACCTTTGAGAACGACAAAAAAGAGGCGACTCCAATCTATCGTGGCTATGGAACTAGTGTGAACTATGATGGATTTTCTGAGTGAGGTGCTGCCGGAAATTAAGTTGCGATTGAACCTCGAACACGATTAGATGAAAGATGATGCGAAAAAATAGTGAAGACGAAGCCTTTTTGCAGCGTCTGCTTGCTGAGATTGACGAATACTTTCATCTAATGGGAGGGGCAGGGTGCTATCCGGGTTTTTCAGATTGGCACGTTCCGGCTCTTCTTTTGCTGCTACTTGTTGGCGTGGATCCGACGAGGGAAGAATTTCTTTCTAGCCCAGATTCGCACACATTGTCACCGCGGATGTGGCGCGAGACTGATGGATTGCCAGGAAAGATTTTCAGAAGACTTGATGGATTTAAACTGAATCCTCTTCAATTTGAGCTGTATCTCAAACTCCAAACTGAGCGCATTGCTAAAAAACTAGGAGCTAGAGAAATTTTGGCGTGGTCAAATTTTTTGGCAGGAAATCAAGATCGATTTAGGCGATTTATCTAAGGCCACTATGACGTTCACTCTGCTGAAAGTTCAGGGCAAATAATGAGCAAGGAAACGTCCGAGCGACTGATTGAATATTGCCAAGCTAAGGGCCGGATCTGTCCATTACCAGATTACTGGAATCAACTTTGGGAAATGCTGCCAGAAAAACAAAGAGCTGGTTCTGGATGGGTACCGGCGCCCCCATTAATTTTGGCAGCGTGGTGGGCCGCAGAGCCGCTGGCTAAGTTGGCTCGCTTGCAGGAACATATCGAGTGGGCACACAAACATGATGTATTGGATCGTGTCTCGAAATTTTTACGTGCTTTGCCTGAAAGCGCCTGGTTTCATATCGGCGATTAGTTCGCACCAGTTACAGGTTTGATCGAATTGCAGAGTAAGACTCTCTCTTGCTCAGGCCAGTTATTAGGATGCGGTCGTAATAGATCCTTCATTGTTAGCCATACAGGCTGTTTTCCATCCAATATCGCCTGCACGACTTTGGGCGACAGGAAGGCTAATCGGAGAACTCGACTGATATAGGACGGGTTGATTTTCTCCGCTATAGCCAAATCTTCGATGGTCGCGTAAGTGCCGTTATACAGCAGACACTGCCATCGAAATGCCCGCGCGATCACTTTCACCATGGTGTTGTCGATGGTTGCTTCTCGCCGAACTACACCGCGAGAGCCGTCAGGCAGGACGATGACCGTCTTGCCACCCCGGGAACGAAAGGTCATGGGGATATTCGTAGTTTTAGATTCTGAAGTTCTTGAGGTCATGCAGCCACCTTAAAAACGGGTTGTGTCATCGAATCGCGTAGCAGTTTTGACATGCCCTTGGTTTTCCACTCAATACTGATTCCGTCCTTGCGAACTACTATTCGATCGATCAGTGCGTGAGCGATGCGCGCCTGCTCTGCTGGGAACAGGTGATCCCAGACTTGATCTATCGCTTGCAGTGTTTGGATGGCTTCCGCTTCGCTGATGTCCGACCTTGTCATGATCACTTCACGGACGGCAGAGGCAAGGATTTCAGGTGCTTTCAAGATGCCGCGAATCTGCTCGGTTACAACACCTTCGATCTCGCCTGCTGGTATGCGGCGAACTTCGCACGCTTCTTTGCCGAGTTTGATGGCATCCGTGTTGATGTAGTACCGATACTGTTTTGATCCTTTACTAGTCCAACCAGGGGTGAACGCCCGACCCTCCGGAGAAAATAGCAGTCCTCGCAGGATGGATGGCGCTTTAGTTTTTCTCGGAGCGATCCCGCCCTTGATGTGCTTGTCGCCGGCCCTAAGAAGTTCCTGCACGGTTCCCCACAATTCCTGATCGATGATCGCCTGATGTTCACCCGGATATTGGTTTCCTTTGTATGCTGCGATTCCGATGTAGACCGGGTTCTTGAAGAGTTTGTAGACAAAACCTTTCGTGATCAGCTTGCCTTTGCGTTCAATACCCTTAGTAGTTGTCCACGCTTTCGAGGTCACGCCCTTCGCTCGCAAGTCCCGAACTAATGTAGCCATCGATGGCAAAGCGGCGAATCGCTTAAAAATCTCTTGCACGATCTGCGCTTCGGCAGGATTGGGGATGAGCTTTCGTTCGATTACATCGTAACCAAGCGGGGGCATGCCTCCCATCCAGATGCCGCGTTGGCGGGAGGCAGCGATCTTGTCGCGTACCCTTTCGCCTGCGAGTTCACGCTCGAACTGGGCAAATGACAGCAAAATGTTCAACGTGAGCCGGCCCATGGACGTGGTCGTGTTGAATGACTGCGTCACCGACACAAAAGTTACCTTGTGCTCATCGAAGATCTCGACCAGTTTGGCGAAATCAGCCAAGGAGCGGGAGAGCCGGTCGATCTTGTAGACCACGATGATGTCGACCAAGCCCGAGCGCACATTTTCAAGCAATTTCTTTAGGCCGGGGCGATCCATGTTCCCGCCCGAGAAGCCGCCATCGTCATACCGCTCCCGCGACAAGACCCAACCTTCTGATTTTTGGCTTGCGATAAAGTTTTCGCAGGCATCTCGCTGCGCATCCAGCGAGTTGAAGCTCTGGTCGAGGCCTTCTTCGGTGGACTTCCGCGTATAGACCGCGCAGATTGAACGTCGCTCAGCCTTCATCCCGTGCTCCTTGCCGACACCAGCCCAAAGAATGCCCAGCCATTACGGTTTGTCCCGGTGATGGCTTTGGCGATGCTAGAGAGCGATTTATACCGCCGACCTTGGTATTCAAAGTAGTCGACCCCGACCAAGACTTCGCAGGGGCTTCCTTGCCACTCCCGGATCAGGCGAGTGCCTGCAATTGGGCGGTTGTCCTGTCGCCGACGTCGAACTTCCTTTTTGCCGCCATCAAGCTGTTCGCCCAGGAGCTCCAAGCGCTTCTGGGTTTCGCGCTTCAGCCCGCCATAGGCGAGCTCCTGGATGCGGTAAGCGAGCCGGGTTTCGAGAAAGCGGCGGTTAAACGGGGGCGGCTCTTGGTGGAACAGGTCCCGCCACATTTGCTTTAGCTCGGGCGTGGTCATGGTCGGAAGGCCGGCTACACGGGCCATTACAGATTCAGTCAATGGGGTTCTCCTTGGTGGTCAGGACACCCGTACTAACGCTCTGTTCGGTCAGGTTATCAAGTTGATCTTGACGGTCGTGCAGACGAATTACCGCTATGGCAAGGATCGCGCCGACGATGGCGGCGGGCGATCGCTCGGTGAGCTTAAGTTGGGCTGGATTCGGGAGATTGGCTGGCATGAAGGTTCATACCGCCATAGGTGGGGGGTTTTCTCAGGGATAACTAAACATACAATAGAAATTCATTTCGAGAATTGATGGTTACGGAAGGTGATATATGGGTTTCTATGTTAGCAACTTAGATGATTTCGACCCAATGAAAGATGAAGTGTCCTGGGCCCCTTTTTCCGAGGCGCGGGAAATCGTCTGGAGGGCAAGATACTTACTGCGTGGACGATCTTCGAGCCAGGTTCGTTGGCTAGCATCAGAACTTGACGCATCAATCGATAACTATTTTGATGTGGAGAAGCATCAAGCAATTTCCGCCATTGAAAGCGATGGGCTTTACGAATTATTAGAAACCGATGAGGCAGGACGTTTTCAGGATTTCGCCCCCGAGGCTTTTGAAAGCTACGATATCAAGACTTCTGAAAACACACGCCCGATTGATGCGGCTAAAGAAGTGATGGAATCGATGGGAGTATTAGACGACCCAGATATTCCTGATCCAAAAGAATATGAATATTTCGCTGCAATGGCATTAACAATGGTGGCAGGTTATGTTCAAGCGCTGAATTCGACTTTTGATTTCAAGCAGTTGAAGCGAATACCAAGAACACACAAAAACTATGAGCCACATGAAATTTCAAGATTCGGAAGTGATTTGATTGCCGCCATGGAGGCAGTCACTTACGCTGAATCGGTCAAGAAAACGCTCCAACTCAAAGAGCTTACTGAAGCCACCATCGATCGTGCGGAGTCTCTTACCAAAGAAGGCGTAAAAAAGGGTCTGGAAGAGATTAAGCAGGCCGAGACTGAAAAACGTAGGGCGTGGGGAAAGATCGGTAAAGAAAAAAGTTTGATCGGAAGAAACCTGAGTCGAGATATGGTTTTGGCTCAACATGATCAATTTGAAAGTTATCAAAAGAAAAGCATCGCCAGTGCGGCGGCAGACCTTTGGCAATGGCTTTCACAAGAGGCTAAACGACAGGATCTGGAAATCTTTTCTGTCGCGACAATTGAAGGTTGGATTTCGAAGCACAGAAAGTCAAAAGCGACGAGTTAGTCCCCCTCGGGGTACCCTAACGGGGTGGGGAGGGTACCTAAGAAAGTCAGTTTGCCCTGCCAAATTACCGGTTCAGCTTTCCCTGAAGCAGTGTTTAGCGGCAAATAGGCTTGCATCATGTGCGCAGTACGAACAAGAAAGCGCACCGATGAAGCCAAATACCAACCAATTACCTCCTGACTACGTCACTTCTGCGATGAATGCTGCTGCAGTTCGGGTCGCATCACTTCGAAAAGCGTTCAGGCTCTCGGCGGCACAGGCTGAGGATGTCCAGCAAACAATAGTTCTCGAACTTCTCGAAAGAGCAACGGCATTCGATCAGAAGAAGGGGAAGACAAATACCTTCACGGGTGTGGTGTCGGCAAACATCGCTGCGGACATTGCAAATAAATTAAGTAGAGAAGCTTGGCTGATCCAGTATCGCCCCGATTGCCAAGAGGCAGCGAATGATCCAGAAATGCATCCGACGCACGAGGGTATATTCGACGCACCTGAATTATTGGAAGAAGTCGACCAAGAACTAATCTCGGTAAGCAACAGCCTGCACGATATGCAGGTTGCATTAGCCCACATGAGCGGCGATCAGCGTAGCTTGTTTGATCTTCTCGCGACCCATCAAGACGTCCCAGCCGCCGCAAAAGCGTCTGGGATGTCCAGCGCCACCTTCTACCGCCGTGTTGCCGACTTGCAGATGCATCTGCGCATGTTCGGCATCCGGACGATCAGCTGACCGACCGAGGGGTGCCTGAGAAAACCAGGCCCCTCGCTCCGTAAAAACCTTCAAGAAACGCAAACGCCGCGCCCCTAGGGCGGCGGTGGTAGGCCAACTCATGCCTGGAGAAATGATGTCGCATGCAAAAACAATCGTTGAAACCACACGCAGCTATCTCGGGCTGGGTGTTGATGTCGGTAAGACGGCCTTGCAGGCCGTGTACGTGCCACCCGAAAAGCTGACCGAAGAGCGATTCGCCAACTGGATCGGGGATGCCTTGGTCGGGCAATCCATTCAATACCACGAGGGCTTTCTGCTGCTCGATCGTTCCGAGTCGGGCAGTGGTCTTGGCGCAAAAGAGCGCAACCGGCTGCATTCCGTTGCGCGGCGGGCCTGGATCGCTTGCGAACTAGGCTTGGTTCACCTGTTTAGCCTGAAGGTTTCCGATGGCCATTACCGGTACATCGCGATCCGCTCTGGCAGCAAGCTGACGCCGCCTGAAATTCGTGCCCGTCTTCGAAAGACGAATACATCGACTGCTGTCGAAACTCCGGAAACAACCCATTGAAAAGGAGCGTCCCCATGATTTCTGAACCCGACACTCTTGAAGAGGTTGGTAACTTCATGATGGCCGAGCTTGAGGTTATGCCGCTCGCCGAACTCAACGAACTGATGCAGCGCGTCTCGTCGGCTGAAGAATCTGCTCGTCAGTACAAGCAGTTTCTTCAGGCAGTGATGCATCACCGGTTTGGCATCAAAGCAAACCAATTACGCCAGGATGCTGGCAAGACCACCGGTGTCGTGCGCTTCGAGGATGATGGGTTTGTCGTCATCTCTGACTTGCCGAAGCGTCCTGAATACGACCAGCGAAAGCTAAAAGAAGCCGTCGAGGCGCTACGCAGGTGGGGTGAGGACCCTGAAGACTATGTGGGCATCGAGTTCAAGGTGTCCGAGACCAAGTTCGGAGCCTGGCCACCAGCTGTGCGCGATTTGTTTGAGCCGGCGCGCACGATCAAAGCGGGCAAACCGACCTACAAACTTGAGCGCATTGTTGACGGAGGCGGCTCAGAGGCAGCCAACGATAGTCAGTTCGGGGAGGCAGTCTGATGGCCATCTCTCTCGCACAGCTAAACCGAGCTGGCACGATTAAGCCGCCACGACTATTGATTCATGGTGTTGCAGGCGTTGGTAAGACGACCTTTGCCGCCCAAGCCAACAAGCCAGTCTTTATACAGACGGAAGAAGGTCTGGGAACTCTATCGGCTGCCAACTTCCCATTGTCCCGAACGTTCGAGGAAGTGATGGAGGCGTTGGCTGCGCTTTACACCGAGCAGCACGACTTTGCCACGGTTGTGATTGATAGCGTTGACTGGTTGGAGCCGCTGGTCTGGGCCAAGGCCTGCCGGGATAACGGTTGGAATTCAATTGAGGACGCTGGCTTCGGGAAAGGATACGTGGCTGCGCTAAACCTCTGGCGTCAGTACACCGATGGTTTGAACGCACTGCGTGACGATCGTGGCATGACCGTCGTTCAGATCGCTCATACAGACATCAAAAGATTCGATAGTCCTGAACACGACCCTTACGACCGGTACGTGATCAAGCTCCATGCACGCGCCGCCGCGTTGCTGCAAGAGCACTCTGACATTGTGCTCTTCGCAAACTACCGCATCTCGACCGTGAAGGCGGATGTTGGTTTCAATAAAAAGGTGAGCCGTGCGGTCGGCTCCGGTGAACGCGTGATCCATACGGTCGAACGTCCGGCCTTTCTCGCAAAAAACCGCTACGACCTACCGGACCTGCTACCGCTTGAGTGGTCCGCCTTTGCGCAGGCCATGCCTGAATCATTGCATTCGACGTTAAACCCGCTCACCACCAATCGCATTTGAAAAAGGAGAAATCACCATGGCTTCATTCGGACACACATTTGATGCATCTGCAGTTGAACCCAGCAACGGCTACGACGTACTACCGCCGGGAAAATACCTTGGTCACATCGTGACCAGTGAAATGCGTGTGACCAAAGATGGTGCCGGCCAGTATCTGTACCTCGAGCTGGATATCCTGGAAGGGCAGTACGCTGGAAGAAAACTGTTTGATCGCCTTAATCTGATTAACGCAAACCCTGATGCGGTGCAAATTGCGCAGCGCACACTGTCATCGATCTGCCGTGCCGTTGGCAAGCTACAGGTTAGTAACTCAGAGCAGTTGCATCTGATTCCGATGACCCTGGATGTCCGCGTGCGTCCGCCCAAGGGAGCCTACGGTGAATCAAATTCCGTTCGCTATCTACCGAGAGGGGGAGCAAGCGGTACGACATCGCGTGGTGTAGCGCCGGCAATGGGGCCAACTACACCAGTCGCGGGACAAGCTATCGCCGCTGCACCCACGGCAAGTCCGGCAGCCAACGGTCTGCCCTGGAAGCGCCAGGCTTAAGGAGCTGCTGGCATGCAAGAGCACGCATCCTTGGCCATGCCGATGAGATTGCCCAGTACCGTGCAGGGCTGTCGAGATCGGCTGGCCGCAGTTCAAGATGAAATGGCCTCGATTCGTATTCAGATTGCTACCACCGATATTCGACGCCAGACAGAGAAAAAATCTTTGGACCCGACATGGTTTCATCGGGCTAAAACCGCACTGCGTTTAAAGCAGCAGGAAATGGCGCAGCTGACAGCGCAGATTGCAAAGCTCTGCACTGAGCAGGGTGGTAGCCATCGGGAACGATTCAAGGACGCACTGATTGAGGTATTGCGTGCTGATTGCGATGAAGATCGGTGGCAGGCGGCTGTGAGTCGTGCTCGCGCACTTCTGGCCGAGCGGGAGATTCAGCATGGCTGAACTTCCGAATATGACTTGTCCGACCAGGGCGGCGATCTTTGCTGCGTACGAAGCGGATGCAAGTGATGGCTTTCGAAGTCATCTGGGAGCCTCACTGATTGGCAAGGAGTGCGAGCGCGCGATCTGGTACGACTTTAGATGGGTGACGCGTGCCCGGCATCCAGGGCGACTGCTTCGGCTGTTTGAAACAGGCCAGCTTGAAGAGGCTCGGCTGGTTCAGAACCTTCGTCGAACGGGCGCCACGGTCCTTGAAGTGGACCCGGAGACCGGGCGCCAGTTTCGCGTCCAAGCGCATGGCGGTCACTTTGGTGGCTCGCTCGATGGTATTGCGATCAACCTTCTAGAAGCGCCGAAGACTTGGCACGTTCTTGAGTTCAAGACTCACTCGGTCAAGAGCTTCAACGATCTCGTAGCCAAAAAAGTCCGAGACAGCAAGCCGCTTCACTTCGCTCAGATGCAGACCTATATGCATCTCATGGGCTTGACTCGAGCGATGTACTTAGCGGTGTGTAAAGACACGGACGATGTCTATATCGAGCGGCTAGAGGCGGATGCAACGTTCGCGCAAGGGCTCATGAGCAAAGCTGAGCGGGTCATCTTTTCAGCCACGCCAGCGCCGCGTGTCAGTGTCGATCCGGCGTGGTTCCAGTGCCGTATGTGTGATCACGCGCCTGTCTGTCATGGCAATCAAACAGATGCCGCTGCGCCTGAAGTGAATTGTCGTACCTGTCTGCACGCAACGCCCGTAGATGGTGGTTGGCAGTGTGAAAGGCATGACCGTCGATTGACCGAGGCTGACCAGCGTGCCGCCTGCGCCGTGCATCTCTTTATCCCGGCGCTTGTGCCGGGCCAGCAAGTCGATGCCGGCGAGGACTGGGTCGAATATCAGTTCGCCAATGGGAATCGCTGGCGTGACACCGGTATGAACAAGTATGCGAACACCTTTTAAGGAGCACGAACATGAGTCTGACTTTACGTCCGTATCAAAACGGTGCCATCCAAGGCATCTACAACTATTTTCATGAAGCCGCTGGCAATCCGCTGGTGGTTATCCCGACGGCTGGTGGCAAGTCCCTGGTCATGGCGACCTTCGTTGAAGGTGTGCTCAAGGCGTACCCGGATCAACGCATTCTGATCGTGACCCATGTTCGGGAATTGATCGAGCAAAACTACACCGAGCTCAAGAAACTCTGGCCGGAAGCGCCGGCTGGCATTTACTCGGCCGGCCTAAAGCAGCGCGACATTCATGCGCGGATTCTCTTTGCCGGCATCCAGTCGATCCACAAGCACGTCTACGACGTCCAGCAGTGCGATCTTGTACTGATTGATGAAGCGCACCTGATTCCACGCTCATCAAACACGATGTACCGCCGCTTTCTGTCGGAACTTTCACGGATCAATCCACAGATGAAGGTTATTGGTCTGACCGCGACCCCATACCGGCTGGACTCGGGGTTGTTGAATGAGGGAGAGGATGCGATCTTTACTGACATCGCTTACGAAGTCTCGGTGCGTGAGCTGATTGATCAAGGCTACCTTTCCCCACTGATTTCCAAGCGTATGGCTACACAGATCGATGTCACTGGCGTCGGCACCCGTGGCGGTGAGTTCATCGCCAAGGATCTGGAAGCCGCCGTTGATAAGGACTCCATCACCCAAGCAGCAGTCGATGAAATCATCTCCTATGGCAAGGATCGCAACAGCTGGCTCATTTTCTGCGCTGGTGTAGACCATGCCTACCATGTCCGCGATGCGATCCGATCGCGTGGTGTGAGCTGCGAGACTATCGTGGGTGACACGCCTGGCGCACAGCGCGAGGCTATCATCAATGAGTTCAAGGCTGGCAGGGTTCAGTGTCTGACCAATGCCAACGTACTGACGACGGGCTTCAATGCACCGGGTGTGGACCTACTGGCCATGCTTCGCCCAACGAAATCGGCTGGTCTATATGTTCAGATCGTCGGGCGGGGTTGCCGTCTGGCTCCCGGCAAGACCGACTGTTTGGTGCTGGATTTTGCTGGCAACATCGCCCGTCATGGCCCGATCGATGCCGTCAAGCCGAAGCGTCCCAAGGGCGGTGAGGATGGCGTGGCGCCCACCAAAGCCTGCCCCGAGTGCCACAGCATCGTTCACGCCTCGGTGCGTACCTGTCCCGATTGCGGACATGTGTTCCCACCGCCAGAACTAAAGATCGATGCCAAAGCCAGCAACTTGGACGTGCTGACTTCCGGCAAATCGGAATGGGTACCCGTGACCCGAGTGTCCTACGCACGCCACGACAAGCCTGGAAAACCACCATCGCTACGGGTCGACTACTGGAGCGGCCTCACGCACCACAGCGAATGGATTTGCATCGAGCATGAAGGCTATCCGCGTCAGAAGGCAGCTACGTGGTGGGCTAATCGTGCAGCAGGTGTGCCATTGCCTCGCCGGGTCGATGAGGCAATCGCCTGTGTTGCCAAGCTTCGCTGTCCCTCTGAGATCGCCGTGCGTCCTAGCGGGCGCTATACCGAGGTGGTCGGCGCCCGATTTTCATGATCTGTGCCATTTGCCGGCGCGACGCCCGGGGATACGGGTTCGCGCCATCGTTTATCCGTATCGAAGCACCTGCCGTGAAGCTGTGCTCACGAAGGTGCCAGGACATTACAGGAAAGCTTAGTGGAATGATTGATCCGAACAAACATGAAATCAATGCACTGCTCGCGGCCAGCATCAGCGGTGGCGCTTTTGTCGAGACAATCGGCAAGACCGATCTTACTGGCTGGACTGAGCAAGAGTGGGCCGCACTGATTGATGTAGTAGTCACATCGTTTCAGGATTTTCTGCGTCAGGCATACGCCGATGACCCTCCGTTTTAAGGTGTGCCATGACGAACAAGAATTACATGGCGCAGCTGGGCGCTACCTTGGTGGATCGCGGATTTCCGATTCTTCCGATCCAGCCGAACACCAAAAAGCCGGGTCTGTATAAGCTCGGCGAATGGCATGAGTACCCTAAATGGAGTCGGCATTGCGAGCGCGACACCACTGAAAATGAAGTCGATATCTGGGGTAATTGGCCTGAAGCGGGTATCGGTATTGCCGCTGGTCGGGTCATTGGCATCGATATTGATGTTCTCGCATCTCCTGCCGTTGCCATGGAAATCGAAGCCTTGGCTAAGCGTATCTTGGGAGACACGCCGGCGGTACGCATCGGTCACGCGCCCAAACGGCTACTGGTCTATCGCGCCGTTCAGCCATTTTCAGGATTTAAGTACCCACCGATTGAAGTGCTGGGTGTTGGTCAGCAGTTCATCGCCTACGGCATTCATCCCGATACCGGACAGCCCTACAACTGGCCAGTGAGTACCTTGGCAGATCTATCGCCAGACGATTTGCCTGCAATTACAGAGGCGCAGGCACGTGAGTTTGCGAAAGAGGCTTACCAATTGATCCCGGCAGATCTGCGACCGAAGAGTCTCGGAGTAGGGCTGCGTGCGAATATGGAGAGTGCCAACCTGCCAGAGCAGCGGGGTACCTTTGAGGCTGTTGAGGATGCGCTTATTCACATATTGAACGCAGACCTTGATTACGATAGCTGGGTTCGCATTGGTATGGCGATCAAGGGGGCGCTGGGCGACGAAGGTTGGCCGCTTTTCGAGCAATGGTCTCAAAGTTCTCAGAAATACGACGCCAAGACGACTACCCGGAGCTGGCGCAGCTTTGCCCCGCAGCGTATCGGGGCCGGGACGATCTACAAGCTGGCGCTGGATAATGGCTGGATACCCGCTTCCGATATGCAGCTTAATGGCGAGATCGTCATGAATGGACATCACCCGGCGCGGGAGATGCTGAATGCGTTGCAATCGAACGATCCGATTGTCCTTGACCCTGCAGAAGTTACGCTACCACTCCCTAAGCCTATGCCGGCTGGCTGGGATCAGGTAGGAGGGGTAATCGCAGATCTGATGACGTTGATGGCAGCAACTGCTAAGCGTCCTCAGCCCGTGCTGGCTCTCGGAGCAAGTCTGTGCGCCATTGGTGCGCTGATGGGGCGCAAGTACCGAACTGAGAGCAACATCCGATCGAACCTTTATGTGGTTGGCATTGCCGAGAGCGGTGCGGGGAAAAATCACAGCCGGATCGTGATCAATGAGTTGCTCCGCAAGGCTAATCTGCTGCAATACCTCGGGGGTAACAAGATCGCCTCCGGCTCGGGCCTTCTGACTGCCATACAAAGGCAGCCGGCAATATTGTTTCAGCTTGATGAGTTCGGGATGTTTTTGTCTGCGGCGGCCGACCGAAAGCGCTCACCGCGTTATGTGTGCGAGATCCTAGATCTGATGACTGAGCTGTACACGACATCTGGCACCACGTATTTCGGTGTGGAGTACGCAAGTACGCAGAACAACAATGCACACCGGGCCATCCATCAGCCTTGCGCTTGTATTTATGGAACCACGACGCCGCTGCATTTTTGGCAGGCGCTGCAGGCTTCCAATGTGGCCGACGGGTCGCTGGCACGCTTTCTGATCATGGAAAGCGAAGACGATTTCCCTGACAGTAATGAAGCGTTTGGAGTGATCGATCCGCCGCAGGATTTGATCGACAAACTGATTCTGATTCATCAGGGAGGCGGAAAGCTCAACGGCAATCTGACTGATGTGGGCGCCATTGATGAAGTGCTGATTGATCCGCGCGTGGTGCCCATGACGCCACAGGCTCGGGATGCGTTTCGGCAGCTGGACCAGGAACTGGTCGGTCGCCTTCGAACATCCCGGGGGACGGGATATTCGTCCATCTTGGCTCGGATTGAGGAGAATGCGACCAAGCTGGCGCTAATTCGGTCTGTATCTAGGGATCCCGTTGATCCGCAGATCGAAGATCATGATGCCGAATGGGGTATCAAGCTATCGCGCCATTGCGCAGAGCTCACCATTCGAGAGGCTTCCGCTCGTGTATCGGAGAACCAGGTTGAGTCACACCATAAGCGGGCAATGCAGATCCTTCGCGATGCGGGCAAGGCCGGCATGACCAAGACTGAATTTACCCGGCGAACTCAGTTCATGGACCATCGGCAGCGTGACGGCGTTTTGCGTACATTAAGCGAAGCAGGGCTGATCGAAGCCACGACGCTTCAAAACAAAGGCAGACCGACCCAGATGCTAAAAGTCTTATGAATCAGTCGCTTGCACTGTGTCGACGAGATACTTCAGTTTTTTCACATTTCAAACCCCCCACTAGATATACATAAATAAAAACAGGGGCCCTAGAGACTCGCGCGCGCGAAGGCATCGAAAAAGAGAGAGAAGGAGAACTAGATTGAAATAAATAAATATTGAAATATCTATCTACTCTTCTCAACCAGTCTAAGGTTGAAGTTTGAAGTATTGAAGAAAGTCTCAGTGACTAAGTACCACGCCTTAAATCCGTAATTTGATCGGACATGAGGGAGCAGCAGATGCCCTGACCCGGCAGTGCCAGCTCCTCCAAGTCGCATGAGCAAGTCGGCAGGAACGCTTGTTCGCACCCTTGGAGGATTCCTGATGATTTCCGACCCGAGCACCGAGCGCCGTGCCGTTCTTGCTTTAGATCTGGGCACCACCACCGGCTGGGCACTGCACCTGGCAGACAACTCCGTCACCCATGGTTTTATCAACTTCAAGCCCCAGCGTTTTGAGGGCGGTGGCATGCGCTACCTGCGTTTTCGTCGTTGGCTTGATGAGACATTAGCCGCAACAGCAGATCAGAGTCTCTCTGCGGGCCTAGGTGCCGTTTTTTTCGAAGAAGTGCGCCGACATCTTGGCGTCGATGCCGCGCACGTCTACGGCGGTTTGCTGGCAACACTGACGGCCTGGTGTGAGCATCACCGTATTGCTTATCAAGGGGTGCCGGTTGGTACGATCAAACGCCATGCGACGGGAAAGGGCAATGCCAGTAAGGCTGAAGTTATCGCCGCTATACAGGCTGCCGGGCACATGGTCACGGACGATAACGAAGCTGATGCGCTCGCCGTCTTGGGTTGGGCATTGGCACAACAGATAGCCGGAGGCATCCGCCATGGCTAAAAATTCGGTCAGCAAACCCCTTGAGCACGGGGAACATGTGCAATTGTCCGGCGGTCGGGTGGCGGAGTGGAATAGCCTGGGCGAGGAGGGCACCACCTACCGAACAGAGCACTTCCGGTGCGTAGATACCTTGGGCATCATGCTTCGCAATGGATCGATAACGTCCCAGATGCACGATGCCGGGCAGGACTTTAACCGGACCTTCATCTTTGCCCAGTTAAACCCAGCCGGTCCGCCGTCACTGGACCGCATTCCGGGCGGTCAGTGGCGGGACAGCATGACTGAGCGGGTGGCCTTTGCCCGCAAAAGGCTGCATGAAGCAATGGACGCAGTAGGTGGAATCAACAGCCCGGGCGGTTGCGCAGTTTGGCATGTGGCGGGTCTGGGACGTAGCGTCAAAGAATGGTCGTTGCTTGAGGGCTGGAACGGCCGTACCCTTAACCAGTACGAGGCCAAGGGCATCCTGGTTGCGGCACTTGGGGTGCTGGCGGTGCACTACGGGTATTCCCGTTAAATGTGCTTGACCGGTATATATCGATTGGATACGATAACGCTAATCACTAAAGATGCGCCCACCCAGTTTCACTCGGTGGGCGTTTTGTTTTCTGCTCCCGAAACCCGCCAGCGTCACCGAGGCGGGTTTTTCATTTCTGGCGCTAATGAACCTACTCAAACTTGAATACCGCGCGGTCGAGGCGCTGATTCCCTATGCGCGAAACGCTAAGCAGCACTCTGAAGCACAAGTGGCTCAAATTGCCGCAAGCATTCGCGAGTTTGGCTGGGGAGCGCCTATTCTGATCGATGGTCAGAACAACGTTATTGCGGGACATGGCCGATTGCTTGCTGCGCGCAAACTCGGTATTACTGAGGTGCCGGTGGTGCCGATGGAGCATCTGACAGATACCCAGCGTCGTGCATTGATCCTGGCGGATAACAAGATCGGCGAGAACGCCTCCTGGGAGGACGAGCTGCTTGGAATTGAACTGTCCGAATTGAAAGACGCAGGATTTGATCTCGGTCTTACCGGCTTTTCTACCGAAGAATGGGAAGCGTTGATTGCTGGTGAAGAGCCGAACAAGGATGGTCTGACCGATGATGATGCGGTTCCAGAGCTTTCAGAAAATCCAATTTCGCAGACTGGTGATCTTTGGATTCTCGGAGAACACAAGCTACTGTGTGGTGATGCCACCAAGGCTGACGATTACAAGCTATTGCTGGGCGAGGAGTTGGTCGATATGACATTCACCGACCCGCCTTACAACGTGAACTATGCCAACACGGCGAAAGAAAAAATGCTCGGGAAGAATCGGCCGATCCTGAATGACAATTTGGGCGAAGGGTTCGGGAGCTTTCTGTTCGACGCTTGCGACAACATCCTGACTCGCACCAAGGGCGCAATTTATATCGCCATGAGCTCATCGGAGTTGGATACTTTACAGGCTGCTTTTCGTGCGGCTGGCGGTAAGTGGTCCACCTTCATTATCTGGGCCAAGAATACCTTCACGTTGGGGCGCGCTGACTACCAACGTCAATATGAGCCCATTCTTTATGGATGGCGTGATGGTGCCGATCACTACTGGTGTGGTGCGCGCGACCAGGGAGATGTGTGGAGCATCAAAAAACCGGCCAAAAACGATTTGCATCCAACGATGAAGCCAGTCGAGTTGGTCGAGCGTGCGGTTCGAAACAGTAGCAAAACTCGTGATCTGGTTCTGGATCCGTTTGGCGGATCCGGTACGACTCTGATTGCGTGTGAGAAGACAGGGCGTCGCGCTCGTCTGATCGAGCTTGATCCGAAGTACGTTGATGTGATCGTCAGGCGCTGGGAAGAATACACCGGCCAGAAGGCCCAAAAAGCCAATGTGCCGGTGTTGGATGAAGCTTTGGCGGATGAGCTAACTTAAACGTAAGCGATGCGATACACGCGCTCAGATTTTTCTTCTTTGACTGAGATGATGGTGAGTCCTAATTTTCGCTTCAATGATCCTGCAAACGCACCGCGAACCGTATGTGGCTGCCAACCGGTGGCTTCGCAGATTTGCGTAATTGTGGCACCTTCAGGACGCTTTAAAAGCGCAATCACCAGAGCCTGTTTGCTGTTTTCACGTGTTTTGATTTGGCCGGGTTTCTTGGGTTCGACCAGCGGTGGCTCGATGCCAAGGGCGGCATATGCCACCTTGGTCATCACGGTGGCACGTTTTTTTTGTGAAATCAGACCGGCTTTCACCATGCTCTCAACGGTCTTTGCTTTCGCACCGCCTTTCAACGTTTCGGGAAACCAGTCGATTTTGCCGGCGGTATGTAAATGGGCATGATTGAGAATCGCTTGCTGGGTAGCTGTTAGTTTGATGCTCATGGTGACCTCCTTCCGGGTGGGTTGATGGCGTTGGTATGAACGCTCTGATTCCGAAGAAAGCCAAGTCAATTGCGTAAGCGTGTCGCTTATTTCTTGATTCATTACCGATATGCCAATTAGCGCCCCCACGCCTTGCAGATACCCAGGCTGCGGCGCGGTGGTGGGTAAGCCAGGATATTGCGCAACACACCGTGGTGCGGTCCATCGCGACTATGGACGCGCCAGACGATCCTTTGACGGAGAACTTGGCTTTTACCAGTCAAGAGATTGGCGAGAAGTTCGAGCGGTGCTATTGCGCGATAAGCCCTTGTGCACCGCTTGTCAGGCACTCGGTCGTTTGTTCGCAGCCAAGGTGGTCGATCACATCGTACCGATTAAAGATGGCGGTGCCCGCTTCGACCGAGCCAACCTGCAGCCTCTCTGCGTCGCTTGCCACAATCGCAAGACGGCCAGAGAGACTGCCGGCAGGCGGTCACCCCCCTAGGGGGGATAAATCTCTACGCTTGGGCGGCAGCGATGCGCGCGCCTGCCAAGATTTTTGCGCGTGCAAATTGAAACCAAGGGGGGGTCCCCCAGAACGGAAGATTAATGGCCGGAAGAAAGCCGATCCCCACGGAGATCAAAAAGCTCAGGGGAACCCTGCAAAAGTGCAGGACCAACCCGCATGAGCCACAGCCTCAGGGGGATCTGGTTGCGCCGCCCGAGTACATGTCAGATGGTGCCAAGCAGGCCTGGCGTTATGCCATTGAGAGCGCGCCTGAACATTTGCTGCGCAAACTCGATATGTCGGTGCTGGAAGTCTGGTCCTGCGCTGCGGATTTGTACCGTAAGGCTCAGATCGGCATTACCAAAACTGGCCTATTGATCAAAGCGCCGAACACCGGAGTGCCAATGCAGTCGCCGTACCTGGCCATTGCGAACAAGCAGGCCCAGATCATGACCAAGGCAGCGGTGGAGATGGGATTTACGCCTGCTTCACGTTCGCGGATCACACAACCCACAGAGACCGAAATTGATCTCGATCCTTGGGCGGACATTGCTGGATAAAACCAGCGTCCTCTGAACGAACCTCAGTCAGATGTGAATTTCTTCAAGGCGGCCAGTGTCTTTTTCTTGGAGCTGCAGTAGTAATAGCTGTAGGTCGATGACATGCCAGGTGCGCTATCTGGCGATGCTGTTAATTCGGAATCGGCGAGTGCATCGACTTCCTGTAGTAGCTCTTCGAATGGTTCGTGTTCGTAGAAATCCGGATCGTCCGCGTCTTCAACGATTTTCGACCACTTCGCGTTGAACGCTTCGTAGAGCACCCCACCCTCGGCATGACGGAAAGTTTGATCAACCATTAGAAGCAGGTGGTCGCAGTTGTTCGTCGTGTCACAGAAGGGGCAGCGAATCTCACCGTCCCCTTCGGACGCATCGAACTCAGGTTCCTCACCATCTTTGTAAACGTTGTCCCAATTCGTGCGAGCGAAAGAAATCGCAGAGGCCTCGTCTAGGAAGTAACCGACTGGATCAGATTCGACTGCCCAAACCCAGAAGACGCCGTGATATTCGTTTACACGTACTGGCCAGTCGTCGCTGTCGTTACGAATGAAGCCTGACCAGACGGTAGTCGCTTGATTGACGATCGTGTCGAGAAAAAGGTCGTGCACTGTCGCACCAAGGTCGCTATCAAGCTTTCCGGTTTTCATCAACTTGAGTGCCTCTGGATAGATCTCGCTGCCGACTTCTTCTTGCAGAAGCACCTGGACCGAGCGGCTTTCCGCGAGCACCTTGCACGCCTCGGCCAGATCGACGGTGTTGGATGAAAAGCCTTTGTCCATGTTGTTTCCCCGTTGCTCTGTACTACTAAATGGTAATGCAGCTTTGTGGGCCCGTCCCAATCAATAGGTTAGAGGTCTTTCACTCCACGAGTCATAAATTGTTCGAAAAAGATTCATATTCAGAGTTGGCAAATCGTTACGCAGAGCAAGTTGTGGCTGGCGAAATCCTAGCTTGCCGCTGGGTGCAACGAGCCTGCCAGCGACAACTGGCTGATCTCGTCAAGTTCAAAGGCAAGGCAAGTCCTTACCAGTTCAACCCAAAGCTAACCGACAAGGACGGACGGGAGTTCCGGCCCGCCGATAACCTGTGCGCGTTCATTGAGCGGCTGCCCCACGTCAAAGGGCCCCTGGCAGGCGAGACGATCAAGTTGGAACCCTGGCAGGTGTTCATCCTGACCACTGTCTTTGGCTGGGTCAAGCCCGACGGCAACCGCCGTTTTCGGCGCTCGTACATTGAAGTGCCACGCGGCAACGCCAAGTCGACCTTGTCTTCTGCGCTTGCGCTTTACATGCTGGCCGCTGACGGCGAAGGCGGGGCTGAGGTCTATTCCCTGGCCACCACCCGTGACCAGGCTCGAATCGTATTTGGTGATGCGCAGACCATGGCGCGCAGGTCTCAAGGTTTTCGCACCCGGTTTTCTGTCAACGTCGGCGCGCACAACATGAACGTGCTGCAGACCGGCTCCAAGTTTGAAGCGCTCTCAGCCGAGGGTTCAACGCTTGATGGCCTGAATATCCACTTCGGCTGCATTGATGAATTGCATGCCCACAAAACCCGCACAGTCTACGACGTGGTGGAGACAGGAACCGGCAAGCGTGACAACTCACTTCTTTGGGTGATCACCACCGCAGGCAGCAACCGCTCTGGCATTTGCTACGAGGTGCGAACCTTTGTGACCAGGCTGCTCGACGGCGTGTTCGAAGACGACAGTCAGTTCGGCATCGTCTACGGTCTTGATGACGGGGACGACTGGACCAGCGAAGATTCGCTGATGAAGGCCAACCCCAACTGGGGTATCTCTGTGCGCCCAGAAATTCTGGGACCACTGCAGGCCAAGGCTATGCAGTTGCCCAGCGCGATGAACAACTTCAAGACCAAACACTTGAACGAGTGGGTCAACGCCGACACAGCATGGATGGACATGCGTTCCTGGGACGCCTGCGCTGATCAGGACCTGGACATCGAGTCCTTTGTGGGTCAGCCCTGCTGGGTGGGGCTGGACCTGGCCAGCAAGACAGACATTGCCGCCTTGGTAATCGTATTTGCCCATCCTGAGATTGCCGACGCGTTTGCGGTCTTTGGTAAGTACTACCTGCCAGAAGACACGGTCAATGCCAATGGCAACAGTCAGTACTCGGGGTGGATGCACACCGGACGATTGA
>JACCDP011184388.1_pt1 | contig 34895 bp, 25 predicted proteins | sample 7445841 | NCBI WGS metagenome assembly JACCDP01 (sample SAMN15323441, study PRJNA562643) | freshwater metagenome | isolation source: river surface water | place: USA:Blue River Watershed | collected 2017-08-17 | reverse complement strand
TTCAAGGTCATTGAGAAGATTCGAAAGAATATTAGTGAAATTTGAATCTGATTGGATTTTCTCACTATAGCTGTGTTTTTTGGTGAATGTCCCTTTTTGTCCGTAAGTAACAAACACAGTTTGATCTGGACTTATCAATGAAATGAGAGGGGGGCGAGATTGGTTTACAATAAGTTTCCATGGTTGAGTGTCATTGGAGGAAGTTCCGAGTAGTGGTATTATGAGTTGCTCACTGTTCGGTAATGACAAGATTTCTATTATAGTAATGTTTGGGCAGTGTTTGCGAAGAATTTGGATAAAGGCATGATTGGCATGCGAGTCCTCAGGTTTTTCTTGAGAAAAACGCAAGCCAAAGCTTTGTTGTTTCAGATCAATTATAAAGTGGATTTTTTTGGGTTGTTCGTTTGAGGCTAGATATAGCGGATTTGTACATTGAAAAATTATGCAGAAATCTTCTGACACCCAAGATTTGAGAACTTTGAGTTTAGATGAATTCATCAGATATCCTAGAGTTTTTTTGACTTTGTCTGATCTAGGCGAACCTGCATGTCTTGAGCAGCCTGAACATCTGAGTCCCCCTCGGGCGGTGAAGTAAGTTCTGATTCAATCTCATCGAGCTGCCCGGATTTATTGAATGGAGGAACTTCGATAGGCTTGCCAAAATTTCCAGTTGCCATGGCAGCGTCTTTAAGAGCAGAAGTAATAAAGCCCTGTTTCTGCATTTCAGTTATTATATTTGCGTACCGTTTTTGTCCTAAATCACTTAATTCTTTTTCCCTTAGAGACTTTCCCCAAACATTAGGGCTGGGAAGTATCATGGCTAGCTGTGTGCCGTTTTGAATTGTTAAAAGTTCTGGACTGGTTTGGAAGAAATGTTCTGAGGCGGCTTTGATTCCAAAAACTCCATCACCAAACTCAACTAAATTGATATACCAAGCTAGGATCTCATCCTTGTCTAGTAGAGCTTCTAAAAGGATGGCCCCTAGAGCCTCTCTGAGCTTGCGGAATACGTTTTTCTCGGAATCGAGGAAGCTCATTTTGACTACTTGTTGGCTAATTGTAGAGGCACCGCGGGCAAATCGCTTTTTCTCTAAATTAAATAGAATGCTCGACTTGATTTCAATGAAATCGAGGCCAAAATGCTCGTAAAAACGTGCATCCTCTGCAATTACTATTGCGTGAATTACATGCTTAGAGACATCGGAGATATTAGTCCAGTAAGCTTGTCCGGGACCTATATTATAGTAGCGAGGGCCTGACTTCGGCCAGCGGAGGACTTCGATAGGGCCGTTCTTGAGCTTCCAGACGGGCGGTACTATGAAAGCAATTCCCAAGGAAATTCCAGATAAAAAAAACAGAAGGAGGAGACACCAGAGTCTGGTGTTTTGAATTTTCCCTGTTTTTTTTATCTCTTTTACCATCTTCTCCATCTCACTAAATAAGAAGCAAGTCAGTCCCCTTAGTAGCTGAGCTGAACGCCCTCACTTTTTAAATGGGCTAGCGATTGGCAAATATTATCTGTTAAATCAACGCCAGTAGCGCCCGCCTTTATTTTAACCTGAGCTTTGTCAAAGGACAATTCAAGCTGTAGAGATGTAGTACCTGGTGAATGCTCGAACAAGTTCTTTAGGTGCTGGACCAACTTTTTTTGTCTATCGATATCAGGAGGTTCTGCGTTTAGTTTTGACTTGATCTGCAGGGTGGCTTTTTTGACTGAAGTGCGACGAGCTGTTTGCAAGGGTTGGATATTTTCAACCCTTACGTTGATCCCCATCCCGTCGAAACTCTGTTGAATGCTGAGTTGTGCCAAAACCATCGTGTTAGGCTCTGGTCTTTCTTGAGGCAACTCGTTTTCGAATGCGACGGCTTCCCAACTTCCAGAATCATCTTCGAGATTGAAGTATGCCATTCGCTTGCCTTTTTTTGTCAGGCGCTCGGACAGCAGATTTAAAAAAGCCACACAGTACATGCCCTTTTTGCCTATATTCTTTGGGATATCTGCTAGCTTAAGCTGACTAAATTTCTTGAGATCTAATTGATAAAGCTCAACTGGATGTCCGCTTAGAAAAACTCCAAGAATCTTTTTTTCTCTCATTAGCCACTCTAAGGGAGAACTATTTGGATCTAATGCTGGAGCTTGGCGTTCCCAGTCAGCAATTTCGACTTCTACATTGTCATCTTCGAAGTCATCAAAGAGCAGTCTTTGTCCCTGGTTTTTTGCAGTGTGATGTGCCTCACTGAATTTTATCATTTCAGGAAGTAGATTAAGCAAAATACTTCGAGGCTTTCCGAAGCCATCTAAAGCGCCTGCTTGGATCAAAAGCTCGAGGGTTTTTTTACCAGCTCGATGCAAGTTCACTCTTTTCGATAGTTCTGTAAGAGATTTGTAGCGCCCCTTTTTTTCTCGCTCTTCAATAATCTCGTCAAGTGATTGACCTCCGACACCTTTAATAGCAGCGAGGCCGAATCCAATTGTCTTTGCGCTTGGGACATCAAATTCGAGAAAGCTACGATTGATGTCTGGAGGAAGTATCGCGAAGCGAAGGCGTTTACACTCTTCGATATATCGGACTACTTTGTCGGTATTATCTAAATCACAGGTCATGATTGCAGCCATGAACTGTTCGGGGAAAAAAGTCTTTAGATAGGCTGTTTGGTAACTCACTAGTCCATATGCAGCAGAGTGTGACTTGTTAAAGCCATAAGCAGCAAATTTTGCCATAAGCTCAAATAGCTCATCTGCAATCGCTTCGTTCACACTGTTATCTTTGCAACCAGAAAGAAAGCGAGCCTTTTGCTTTGCCATCTCCTCTGGCTTCTTTTTACCCATCGCACGTCTAAGCAAGTCTGCTTCGCCAAGCGAGTAATTTGCCAAAGTAGCAGCAATTTTTTGCACCTGTTCTTGGTATAGAATGATTCCGTAGGTATCGTTTAGGATGCTCTCTAGATTGGGGTGTAGATACTCTATGGCTTGGCGCCCGTGCTTTCGTTCGATGAAATCGTCCACCATGCCAGACCCCAATGGACCAGGACGAAAGAGTGCAACAACCGCGATAATATCTTCGAAGCGACTTGGCTTGAGTTTTTTGAGAAGATTTTGCATCCCAGAACTTTCGAGCTGGAAGATGCCAACTGAATGTGCTTGGGATATAACTTCGTAAACTTCCTTTTTCTCTAAATCTATTTTTGCGATGTCGAAATTAGGATTTTTGCTAGCCTTGATGAGCTGTACTGCGCGTTCGATCACCGTGAGAGTTTTTAGACCCAAAAAGTCGAATTTCACCAACCCGACTTTTTCCGCATTTTTCATTTCATATTGCGTAATCAGTGACCCATCTTCGGACTTATAAACTGGGACGAGGTTTTGCATACCCCCATCTGCGATGACAACTCCCGCCGCATGGACCGATGTGTGTCGGCTAAGTCCCTCGATTTTAAGAGCGAGGTCTATCATTTTCTGAATATTTTCGTCTTTTTTGGCCTCTTCAGTTATTTTGGGTTCTCTAGCAAGGGCATCAGTTAGTTTAATGTCAAGCTCGTTGGGGATGAGCTTGGCAATCCGATCGACCTTCCCGTAGCCAATTTGAAGAACTCGACCAACATCGCGTAAGGCAGCCTTTGCCTTCATTTTTCCGAAAGTTGTGATTTGAGCTACGTTTTCTGTTCCATACTTTTGGTTTACGTACCGAATCACTTCATCACGTCGATCTTGGCAAAAATCGACGTCAAAGTCTGGCATTGAAACCCGCTCGGGATTGAGAAAACGCTCGAAGATAAGATTGAAGCGAATTGGATCAAGGTCTGTAATTCGCAGTGCATATGCTACCAGTGAACCAGCACCTGAGCCCCGGCCTGGGCCCACTGGTATACCGTGATCTTTTGCCCAGTTGATGAAGTCTTGAACGATTAGGAAGTAACCAGGAAAACCCATGGATATTATGACTTCGACTTCGTAGGTTAATCGTGCAAAATACTGCTCCACCTTCTCTGGAGTCATATCTTTGGGGCCATACAACTCTCTCAGATGGACAAGGCGATCTTCTAAGCCTTCTCGCGAGAGTCTCCGCATAGCATCGGCTTCAGACTCGCCGCTAGGAAGGGTGAAGCGGGGGAGGAAGTATTCACCAAATTTAAACTCAAGTGAACATAGATCGGCTATTTTTCTCTGATTTTCGATTGCTTCCGGCCAATGTCCGTATTTTGCTTCCATCTCTTCGTCGGTAAACAGATGAAATTCAGCGGACTGTATCCTTTTGCGTAGATCTGTCATGGTCAAATCATTTTTAATCGCGGTCAGGACAGCATGAGCCTCTTGGTCGTCTGGATTTAAGTAGTGACTATCAGCGCTTCCTACGATCGGTAGATTATAATGTTTGGCAGCTTCTACCAAAATAGGAAGCATGCGCTTTTGTTGAGGCAAATTGTTGTCAATGAGCTCAATAAAATAGCCGTCATCACCGAAGATTGATTTCATCTCTTGTACATGCTGATTTAAAGAGTCTACGATCGGGGCAAGTTCTTCGCGCGGATTCTTAAGTTCTTCGATAGGATTATTACTATGACTCGTAAGAAGCTCTAATAAACTTCCAAATTCTCCGCGTAAGCAGCTGGACAGAGCGATGAGATCTTGACTATGAGCGCGGAGAGCACCGAGATTCACACTTGCTAATGTATTTTGTCCCTGAGCTCCAAGGTATGCAGAACTCACTACCCTACAAAGGCTATAGTAGCCCTGGAGAGAGCGAGCTAGGACGACAAGATGAAACGCTTCCATCTTACGACAGAGTGGGAAGCCTGCTTTCGCTAGCTTTTCGGTTTGAGTGACTCCACTCCAGTATAGCTCAGTGCCAAGGATTGGCTTGATTTGATTGTCTTTACATTTCCCATAAAATTCTACCGCTCCAAACATATTGCCATGATCAGTCAAAGCAATAGCGCTGTGTCCCATCTTCTTGGCTTTTTTTATCAAAGCCCCAATGCCAATCGCTCCGTCTAAAAGCGAATATTCACTATGTACGTGAAGGTGTACGTATTTCGATGGGCTTGCAGCGTCCAAGAGAGCGTCCTTTGTGCAGGGGGAGCTCTCCTGGAAGCAAATAGTTCAGGAGTCTTGCAAGAGAGTTCCAATGCGCCTTTAGACTACACTCTCGCGCAGCATTTAAGCAAGGTCAGGGCATAGGGTGTCGAGCTATTGGATCACTCCCACTCTATGGTTGCAGGTGGCTTAGTCGTGATGTCGTAGACGACTCGATTGATACCGTTAACCTGTCGTACAATTTCATCCGAAACACTCACCAAAAAGCTCATGGGAAGGTCTCCAACACCTGCTGTCATACCGTCAGATGCAGTGACTGCGCGTAATGCACAAGTCCATTGATAGGTTCGATTGTCTCCCATGACGCCGACTGATTTTACCGGGAGCAGCACTGCAAAAGCTTGCCAGACGGCGTGATAGAGCTCACCCTCGCGAAGGCGTCTGATAAAAATGTCATCTGCTTCTTGAAGTATCCTGACTTTTTCTGCATCGATTTCGCCTAGAATGCGCACAGCTAGGCCAGGCCCAGGGAAAGGGTGACGATCGATAAGTTGCGCAGCTATTCCAAGTTGACGACCTATGCTGCGCACTTCGTCCTTGAACAGATACCGGAAGGGTTCGACTAGTTGAAGGTGGAGTTTTTCTGGTAATCCCCCGACATTGTGATGACTTTTTATAACCTTAGCTCCAGAGCCATGACCTGCAGATTCTATTACGTCGGGATAGAGAGTGCCCTGTCCAAGATGAGTAAAACCGGAGTGCTGCTTTGAAAAATCTTCGAATACTTCTATAAATTTACGGCCGATGATTTTTCTTTTTTGTTCCGGATCGGTAACCCCTTTTAAAGCGTTATAGAACTCGTCTCTTTTATCGAGAACGGTAAGCTGAACGCGAAGGCTCTTGAGCTGCTCGCTCACCCAGGAAACCTCATTTTTGCGCAGTAAGCCGTGGTCAACAAAAACGGCATGGACTTGATCGGGTCCCAAGGCATGAGTAAGAAGGGCTGCGGCAACGGTTGAATCAACCCCGCCAGATACTGCCATCAGAACCTTACCCGATCCGACATTTTCTTTAATTTTCGCTGCTGAAGACGACAGCATACAACCAGCGTCCCAGTTTTGGGGTGCTTTGCATATGCCACTAATAAAGGCTTTTAGCAGTTCAGCTCCCTGCTCGGAGTGCTGAACTTCGGGGTGAAATTGCAGACCAATCCAAGGCCTTTCTTTATGTGCGATAACTGCCATAACGCCATCTTCGGTGCGTCCCAGGACTTCGAAGACTCCAGAACTGTCTTCGACATCATCTCCGTGACTCATCCATACGGTCTGAGTCTTCTGAAGTTGCTGAAATGCTTTTGTGTAGGGAGGCGCTTTGGAAAGGTCTAACAATAAAGTAGCGCGCCCGTACTCTCGCTTGGTACCACTCCTGAGCTTTCCGCCAGATACACCAGCCATCAACTGCATACCATAGCAGATACCCAGTACAGGGAGTTTGCTTTCGAGCACCCAGCCAGGCATAGTTCTAGCACCTTCGTCTGTCACAGTGTCTGGGCCACCAGAGAGGATTATCCCTAAACTGCAGAAATCTTTGGGGGGAGTCTGGCTCATCCCGTCGATAATCTCCGAGTAGACACCTAGTTCTCTAAGTCGACGTGCGATCAGCAGCGTGTATTGAGATCCGTAGTCTAGAATGACGATGCCTTCGTTAACAGGTCGTTGGATAGTGTGCTGTGACATGAAGGGAAAACCTCATTCGGAGTCAGTCGAGTTTATAGTTAGGTGCTTCACGTGTAATGTAAACATCGTGAACGTGACTTTCTTTAAGGCCTGCAGATGTAATTTGAACAAAATCGGCTCTTTCGAATAGGTTTTCAATGGTGGCAGCTCCGCAGTATCCCATCGCAGAACGAATTCCGCCCACAAGTTGATAGATAGTATCTGCTAGAGGGCCTCTATAAGGAATGCGACCTTCGATACCTTCTGGTACCAATTTTCCAGGATCGTCTACTGCGCCTTGGAAGTAGCGATCGCGACTCCCTTTACGCATGGCGCCTAGGCTTCCCATTCCACGATACTGCTTGTAGCTCTTGCCTTGGTAAATAATGAGCTCGCCAGGGGTCTCATCAGTTCCCGCAAATAGGGATCCAATCATAACCGTTCCTGCCCCTGCAGCAAGGGCCTTCACAATGTCACCACTGAACTTGATGCCACCATCAGCAATGATGGGTATGCCCAGTCTTTTGCCCTCTGCAGCACATTCTAGAACAGCGCTAAATTGAGGAACCCCAATTCCCGCGATGATTCGAGTGGTACAAATGCTTCCGGGTCCGATGCCCACTTTTACGGCATCAGCCCCCGCTTCTGCTAAAGCTTTAACAGCCTCAGCTGTAGCGACATTTCCTGCAATCAGTTGGAAATCAAATGATTTTAGCTCTGTGCGAAGTCTTTTAACGGCGTTTAAGACTCCTTGAGAGTGACCGTGAGCCGTATCGATGATGATAACATCTACGCCGGCTTTAACGAGAGCTTCCGCTCGTTCGATGTAGTCTCCACCCGCCCCTACAGCAGCACCAACTAAGAGTCTTCCTGCACTGTCTTTCGATGCGTTAGGGAATTTTTTTGACTTGAAGATATCTTTGACGGTGTACATTCCAATCAGGGTTTTACCGTCACTATCCAACACTGGTAACTTTTCGATACGATGTCTGTGCAGTAATTCTACCGCCTCATCGGGACCAGTTTGTTTTGTGCAAGTGATGACTTCTTTAGTCATAACGTCTCGCACTAGCCGTTTTAAGTCTTTCTCAAATCGAATATCACGACCAGTGATGATGCCGACCAATCGACCGTCGTCGACCACGGGAAAACCTGAAAAGTTTTCTCTCTTCATAATTTGGACAATATCAGCAAGCGAGTTGTCAGGTCGGACTGTCACGGGATCTTTCACAATACCCGATTCGCTCTTTTTAACCTGTCGAACTTCGTCCGCCTGTTCGTCAATAGTGAGGTTCTTATGGATGATACCTATACCACCGGCCTGAGCCATGACTATCGCGGACTTAGCTTCGGTCACGGTGTCCATAGCGGCAGACACAAGTGGGATTTTGAGTTTCAGTTGGCGCGTGAGTTTGGTTTCGAGGTTGGCTTCGTGAGGGAGGATCTCGGAGTGTTGCGGAACGAGCAAAACATCGTCGTAGGCGAGCCCTTGGCGGAACTCTCTAGGCCTTTTGTCTGTCATAATGACTATCCTTATCCTGGTCTTTTTCTCTTAGTAAGCGAATGTCAATTACCATCACTTTGCCGTAGGTGGGTCCGATTTAAGCCGGGAGAATAGCACTTCTCGTAACTTCCGCCAAGACCCGATCCCTCCAATTTTGAGTTCGTGAATACGGTTTTTAGAATGCCTATTGAAAAATGGAAGGTTTTTTTGGCGGCAAAATCCAGCTTGCTTGCGAAACCTACGAAGTTCCTATACAAAGGGCTGTTTGACGCAACATATCGGCAAAGGAGTAGGATCGTGCAACAGAAGCAATTGGAAATGGAAATCGCAAAACGGCGGACATTTGCCATTATTTCTCACCCTGATGCTGGTAAGACGACTATGACGGAAAAGCTTTTGCTCTACGGTGGAGCGATCAATATGGCTGGATCCGTAAAAGCTAAAAGGTCTAAGAAGTTCGCGACCTCAGACTGGATGGAACTTGAAAAGCAGCGAGGTATTTCGGTCACAAGCTCGGTGATGAAGTTCCCCTACATGGGCTGCGAGATGAATCTCATCGACACACCTGGTCACCAGGACTTTTCTGAAGATACCTATCGTACCCTCACTGCTGTTGATAGTGCCCTCATGTTAATGGATGCCGCAAATGGCGTCGAGGCACAGACTAAAAAGTTGTTCGAGGTATGCGCACAGAGAAAGACGCCGATTATTGCCTTCATCAACAAGATGGACCGAGAAGGTAAAGAGCCATTTGCCCTACTCGAAGAGATCGAGACTGTTTTGGGAATTAAGGTGTCTCCCATTACCTGGCCAATTGGAATGGGAGCCCGCTTTCGTGGTGTTTACCACCGACTTGAGAATCAGTTGCTGATTTACGAAAAGGGGGCGGAACGTTCACGACCTGTGCCCCTCAAAGGTCTAACTCTAGATGCTCCCGAGGTAATTCAAGAGATCGGAGAGGAACTTGCCGAGCAACTAAAAGTTGAATTAGAGCTCCTAGACGGGGCCGGTGATCCATTTAGTTTAGAACGTTACCTTGGGGGCGAGTTGGCTCCTGTATTTTTTGGTTCCGCATTAAATAATTTCGGGCTAGAGCCTTTATTGCAAGCTCTTATAGACATGTCTCCTACGCCAACTGCTAGGGAAACTAAAGAGCGCCTTGTCGAACCTAATGAAATGAAATTCAGCGGATTTATCTTTAAAATTCAAGCGAATATGGATCCTCAACATAGAGATCGTGTTGCTTTTGTCAGGATCTGCTCAGGCTATTTCCAGCGCGGGATGAAGGCCTATATCGTTCGACTTGGAAAGGAACAGCGCCTCGGTAGACCAACCCAATTCATGGCTCAAGACAGAAGTTTGGTGGATGAAGCTTTTGCAGGGGATATTGTCGGTATCCATGATCCTGGGGTTTTTAAAATTGGCGATACGCTCACCGAGGGAGAGGCACTCAACTATACCGGTGTTCCAGTTTTCGCTCCGGAACACTTTTGTCGAGTGTCGCTTGCCGATCCTATGAAGAGTAAGCAGCTCAATAAGGCACTTGACCAGTTATCCGAAGAGGGTGCGGTCCAGGTCTTTCGTCCTCTCCATGGAACCGAACAGATTTTGGGTGTTGTTGGGGTGCTCCAGTTTGATGTCGTTCAGTACAGGATCCAACATGAATACGGTGTTAGGGTGAACTTTACAAGGTTACCCTATTCAGCTGCGAGGTGGATTCACTGCGATGATGTTAAGGCTCTTGAAGAATTTACGAGGGCTCAAGGTCACGTTCTATGTTTAGATCAGCACGAGCACAAAGCCATTCTCCTAGAAGACACTTGGCGATTAAAATTCCTCCAGGAGCGTTTTCCAAAGATTCATTATTCTGCTACTGCTGAGAACGTTGCAAGATGAGAGGATTAGTTTATCTAAAGAACGCGTTAGAATAAGGGTTTCTACTCCCAAGGTTAGATCCTTCTGTGTCAAATCTCGCTTCTTGAGTTAGGAGGGGCAACTAACCTGCGTTGAATTCACGCAGGGTTTCTTGAAAAAATAAGTAAATTCAGGCATTTAAGTCGATGGCACTGATCTTGCGATGTATCCCATAGGTTCGGATTACAGAAGGGTCTGCTGCACAGCGGCAGAGCCTAAAGAGAAACCGTAAAACGGGAGTAAACTCATGGCCAGTAAGGTGCTAGAGGTTGCTTTGGCTGAGGTTCCTACTCAGTGGAAAAATGCTTGTTCAACTTGTGGACGAAAGCTTTACTGCCAGAGAATGCAAAAAATTCTCGCGGCGTTGGCGTCTGCACAAGAAACTCATGAAGATCTTGAGTATCGTATTCGGTTTCGATCGCTACTGCAGGCTTTGTTAGCCTTGGGATATGATTATCCTGAAGGAGACCAAGGGCGAGTATGCGATCTTTCTCAATTAGATTTTAGAGATGCTCGAGATTTGTTGCGTGAAGCACAAGAGCTTCTGATTGAAGTTAGGGATGCTCCCTGTCTAGATAGATTAGACAGGGCTTGAGTTAGAACGTAAACAGGACCTTTCGTCATAATCACTGGCTGTCTTTAGCCCAGCCAGCAGCATGTTGTACAGCCGATTGCCATGATTTATACAGTCTTTGTCTCTCTCCGATGGCCATTTGACTTTTGTAGCTAGCATCCTTTTCCCACAGTTCAGCGAGATCCTGGATACTCGAGAAAAATCCGGTCGCTAATCCAGCAAAATAGGCAGCTCCCATTGCTGTGGACTCTAAACATTTTGGTCTGACCACGGTAGCATCTAGAAGATCCGCTTGAAACTGCATGAGTTTAGAATTTGCTGATGCTCCTCCATCAACCCGTAATTCTTTCAGAGCAATACCAGCATCTGAACGCATAGCTTCAACAACGTCTTTCGTCTGATAGGCAATAGCTTCTAGAGCTGCGCGTGCTATGTGCTGGCGACCAGTCCCACGAGTCAAGCCAATGATTGTCCCTCGTGCATATGGATCCCAGTAGGGCGCTCCCATGCCAGTGAATGCAGGAACAAAGTAGACACCCCCATTATCTTCTGCTTCGGCAGCTAGATCCTCTATATCTCGGGAATTTTGTATGAGACCTAATCCATCGCGAAGCCATTGCACTACAGCTCCTCCTATAAAGACAGAGCCTTCTAGGGCATACGTAGTAGTGCTACCTAACTTCCAAGCAATAGTTGTAAGGAGCTTATTCCGGGAGCGGATCGGTACTGAACCGATATTAAGCATGAGAAAACAACCTGTTCCATAGGTGTTTTTGAGCATGCCTTGCTCGATACATAATTGTCCGAAAAGAGCAGCTTGCTGATCTCCTGCGACCCCAGCGATTGGAGCATCTATTCCAAAAAGATCTTTGGAAATGGTTCCATATATTTCACTGCAAGTTCTTACATCAGGAAGCATCGATCGTGGTATTTCAAATAGATCTAGCAGTTCCTGATCCCACTGACAGCTGTGAATATTAAAAAGCATAGTTCTACTGGCATTGGACACATCTGTTGCGTGTACTTTGCCCGATGTCAGTTTCCATATAAGCCAACTATCAACTGTTCCAAAAGCCAAGTCACCTTTATGGGCTTTTTCTCGGGCGCCGGGTACATTATCAAGGATCCACTTGATTTTTGACGCTGAAAAGTAAGCATCGATCACTAGACCCGTCTTATTTTGGATGATGTCGGCATGACCATGTTTCTTGAGCTCTTCGCAAAAAGATGCTGTGCGACGATCCTGCCAGACTATGGCATGTGCGATAGCTTTTCCTGTTGATCGTTCCCAAACTATGGTCGTCTCTCGTTGATTTGTTATACCTACCCCAACAATCTTGGCGCTAGGACCTACCTTTGCAAGCACAGATTTGATAACGGCAGATTGACTATTCCAGATGTCCTCGGGGTGATGCTCAACCCAGCCAGGCTGAGGATAGATTTGCTTGAATTCTTGCTGAGAGAGTGCTGCAACCTGACCCTTCTTATCAATTAGAAGGGCTCGCGAGCTTGTTGTTCCTTGATCTAACGAAAGTATAAAAGGAGTTTCCTGCGCCATGATGGGGCTCCTAATCTGATTTCTAGCTCGTGTGTTTTCGTGTCCTATATCTTAAGTACCTGTTTTCGAGCTGGGAGGAAAGTCAGTCCTCAGGAAACTCTCTGAGCAACTTGACCCTAGGGTGAGGTTGGGGAGGATTGGGAGCAAAAAGAGTAGGGCGCCAGTAAACCAGTGCATCTTGAAATCTCTCAGCCATCGCATTGAGATTTCCCAACTCGTTCTCAAGGGCTGCAAGCACAGGTCCATCTCTATGAATCGTGTCGAAGGTTGTAAGTTTAAAGGCGTGATCATCTTGTTGTGGATGTGGTTTAAGGAAGAACCTTACAGCAGGCCCTGTGGTAGGAAATCCTAATGCACTCATTCTTTCTAGAGTGCCTCGCTCCATTCCAGGGATATCTCTTCCAGTTAAATAGACAATTCTTGAGCCTAGCGAGAGACATTTATTTACAAAGTCTACAGCTCCTGGGAAGGCTTGATCATTGAGTAAGTAAGGATAACTAAAATAATTCGTTCGCCAAAAATCAAGGAGCTCTCGTTCAAAATCTGGATTCTCTATTTCCGCATTTGAAAGATTATCACTGATCTTGTAACAAACCTGATGGATCGGGAGAGCAGAAAGGCAGACCGACTCCTTTGGAAAACGCATTCCTACATTATCCTGCTGGATAAAATCTAAGAAGACCTTGTGCTTTCGGTATCGGCAGTCGATGAGCGTATCATCGATATCAAAAATGATCTGAGGGGTTCCAAGCGGCATCAATTTAGCAAGTTTCGACTGTAGATCTTTCCAGACTGTCATGCTTGTAACTGCCTACTTACAAGGTTAAAATATGTACCTTTTTTCATCATGAGCTCCTCATGAGAGCCACTTTCCGCAATGAGTCCATCATCTAAAACTAGAATTTGATCGCAGTGCTTTATAGTACTCAAACGATGAGCAATTATAAAGCAAGTTCTATGAGAAAGAATTTCGCTGATAGCATTTTGAATTAAGACTTCACAATGTTCGTCTATATTAGCAGTTGCTTCATCTAAAATAAGTATTTTGGGGTTTCTTAGGATTAATCTGGTGAAAGACAATAATTGACGCTCCCCCATACTTAGATTTGAACCGCCATCTGTGAGAATTGTATGGAGACCTAAAGGCAGTTTATCAATTATCTCTTGAAATCCAGTTTTGTGGCAGGCACCCTTAATATCCTCATCACTCACCAGGAATGGATCAGGAGCCGTAATCAGCAAATTCTCTCTTATAGAACCGTGGAAAATAATGACGTCCTGAGAAATTACACCGATTTGACTCCTGAGAAAAGTGCGGTCCCAATCCAAAAGATCTTTTCCATCAATCAATATCTGGCCTGAACTCATAGGATAAAGCTGAGAAATGAGGTTGACCGTGGTAGATTTGCCAGATCCTGTTCGACCAACAAGTCCTATGCTTGTTCCTGCAGGTACATCAAAACTTAGGCCTTTTAAAATCAAGCTTTGCTTACTATACCCCATCGCAACAGCCTTGAACTGTACATTTCCAGTTAGAGGCTCTCGAAATGCACCAGATATGCCTAGCTCAGTAACTTCTTCCGGTTCATCTAAAAGTTTGCGCACTCGCTCGCTTGACGAAATAGCGTCCTGAATCAAGTGAAGTTCAAAAGAAAGCTGCATAATTGGTTTGAAAAATCTCTCTCCATATCTAATAAATGCTACAAGAAGACCTATGGAAATTGAGCCGTCAATAACCTGGTGGCCACCCCAAAACAAAATAACCACTATGGGAAAGGAGCACAAAAGGGCGGCAATAGGCCGGATAAAGCTGTTCCAGTTCATCATCATGAAAGCTGATTGTAGAAGGTTTAAAGATGAATTTTGGAAAGTTTTTTCAGTCCACTCTTCCAATCCAAAAGCTTTTATGACGGAAAGACCGTTCAAGTATTCAGCAAGTTGAGCATTTAAATTTGCAGAGCGTCTCTTGTAGATTTGTAACCACTTTCGAACAGGCTTTCGCATTGCTATTGTAAATACAAGAGCAGGTAGACTGGATAGACTAATGACAATGCCAATTCGCAAATCAGTCAAGATCATCGCCAAAAAAACACTCAAGGTTGTTATGACTGCTATCAAAACACGAGGTAAAGTTCCGCTGAAAAAGGACTCGATTCCCTCGACGTCGGCTGTAAGGCGAGTAATCGTTCGGCCAAGGGCTTGATTGTCAAAATAGGAGATTGGCAAGAGAGTGAGTTTCTTAAAAAGGGCGCGCCTAACTTGAAGGGCGACTTGATTAGTTACATGCGATAATCGAACTCGACCTTGATAATAAATAACTATATTTATTAGCTCCAAAGCTAAGATGAACGAGACAGTGAGTGCAATTCTATAGTAGTCCCAAGATTTTTGGATCAGAAGCTCAGCAAGTGTGCCCATAAATTTTGCAGATCCCATCAGGAGAGCTGCTGAAAAAATCACTAATATGATGCTGAAAAAAAGTTCTTTATACTGTTCTTTGCTATATTGAAAAAGTGCAAATACTGAAGAGAAATCCCCATGTGTGTCGATTGAATCTTTTAAATCTGATTCCATTTTACACTCCACTCATCACAGTTTGTTCTGTGCTGATCTTGAGTTTGCCGTGTGACGAGTGAATATGTGATTCCGATAATCTACCAAACTCCATCAGGAATATTTTGTCGCATAGTTGTAAAGTAGACTGGCGATGTGCAGTCCAAAGAACGGCTCTATCTGACAGATAGAAAGAAATCTTTTCTAGGATTCTTGCTTCTGTGATGCTATCGACAGCACTTAATCCGTCATCGATAAGCAAGAGCGGGCTTGATTTTAACAAAGCTCTTGCTAGGGCGAGTCTTTGCTTTTGTCCGCCAGAGAGATTTATTCCAGCTTCGCCAATCCAGCTTTTTATTCCAAGTGGAAAGGATTTGATATCCTGAGACAGTTCAACTTTGTCTAATACGTCATGGATCTTTTCTTCGGATACTTCTCCTTTTGGATCTAGATTTTGCTGTATAGTGCCAGCAAATAGGAAGGGTTTTTGTGGAACGATACTAATGTGTTTCACTATCCATTCTCTATTACATTCTGATAAAGGCTTACCAAAAATCTGAATATCACCTCGTATGTCGTCTAAAAGACCGGCAATCATGTTGAGGAGAGTAGATTTACCGCTTCCGATGCGTCCAATGATGCCGATTTTTTGGCTGTTTTTGAGAGTAAAGCTGATGTTGTTCAATGCAACTTTATCGCAGTCATAGGAATATGTTAGATTTTTTATCTTTAATGCAAACGAATTGCTAGGATCACTTTGAGTGATAGAAAAGTCGGTGGCCTCCGCTTTGTGTTCTAGGGCGTACAGCTCTGTAATGCGATGATAACTAGCAAAGCCTGTTTGCCATTCTGAAATGAGAGAACCCAACTCGAAAAGTGGTGATTGAAGTAAGAGGACGTAGGACTGTAAAGCAACAAAACCACCAAGAGAAATCTCTCCGTTTTTTAGTTTCCATATCCCAAGGGAAAAAAGTATCAAATATGCAAAAAAAGTTGGGACAGCTCCCCATATAAAAATTTTCCATCCTGTTCGTAACACTTCATATTGTCTCGTCGCATATTCGTTAGCGCTATGATCAAGTCTGTCTTTCCAAAATTCTTCTGAAGCGGTGGCTCTTTGCAAGCGAATTGTTTTTATGGTTTGTGAAATGAGTTCGGAAAGAGAGGACAATTGTTCCTGAGCATGCTGATGGAGCTGGTACTCTTGTTTACTAATGCCTATAATTTTACGCGGTAAAAATGGAATTATGAGAAGGCAGCATAGCGCAAGAAGTTTATCTATTAGGAACATAGAGACAACAGCAAGAATAGAAAAAAAGATAAGATCGAAAGTTAATACAATAGTGAAGCCATGAATAAAGCGTGTTTTATTCCAATCAGCGGTTGAGCGATTCATGAGGTCGCCCAAGGAATAACGATCCAAAAGCGAGACAGGCTGATCCTTTAATACGGACCAAATTCGTGTTTTGATATCATGACCTGCAAGGTGAGTCTGGCGGGCTAAAATCTGGCGCCAGCCAACTCTTCCTATCCAACCCAAAAAAAGTATGGCAACAAGACATGCACAGAGGCGATTGAGGGAGTCGTGGGAATTTGAGCTCCAAAAAAAATCTGGAATTTCATTCTTTGTGCCCGAAGTGTTCAGTAGATCAAGAGCCCATTGGATAAATTTAGGAAGAAGCACTTCGGATAGGCTTGTTACAAGCATAGCAAACATACCGATGCTATAAAAAAAACTGTGTTTTTTGAGATTCTCCCAATAAAGCCGATAGGGACTTAAGGGGGACATGAAAATATCCTGTTGGTGATTTCAAGTGGGAAATAGTTCTAGGCCATAAGTTTAAAGCAATGGCGAGAAACCATCTTCCGGAAATAAAAATATGTCAAACGGCAACTTGTTTCGAAGACAAATATCATGTCTCAAGGAGTAAGGTATCAGCGCCATCGTGGTGAAAAAGCTTGAGTGTCGATCAAGGGGAGAGGAGCAGGAACTTTAAATTCCCGCCGACACTCAGAAATCATTATGCCTTATCGTCCTCTTCTCGATACTGAGTGATCCCCATGATGTGATATCCGCCGTCTACATGGAGCACTTCCCCTGTCGTCATTTTGCTATAATCGCTTAGTAGAAAGGCAGTGGATGCGCCAACATCATCTGCGGTAATGTTGGCACGAAGCGGGGCACTTTGCTTGTAAAGGCCAAGCATCTTTTTAAAATCACCGACTGCTGATGCAGCCAGAGTTTTAACTGGTCCTGCGCTGATTGCATTGACACGTATACCTCGCTCTCCTAGCTCTGCTGCTGTATAGCGAACGGCAGTGTCAAGGGCCGCTTTACAAACCCCCATGAGGTTGTAACCGGGCATCACCTTTTCCCCACCAAAGTATGTCATAGAAACTATTGAACCACCGTCATTCATGAATTCAGCTCCGCATCGGGCTACTGCCAAAAGACTATAGACGCTGACATCCATTGCAGTGCTAAAGCCACTTCTGCTGGATTTGTAAGTTGGGAGCTTTAGGTCTTCAGAGGGGGCAAAGGCAATCGAGTGGACAATAAAGTCAAATGTTCCCATTTTTTCACGAATTTGAGCGAAAAAAGATTCAATGCTTTGGTCTGAGCTAACGTCACAGGGAATGAGGCAAATGGGCGATAAATCCGATGTCACCTGCTTTATACGCTCTTCGTTTCTCTTTCTTTCTCCAGTATCGGGAAGAAAACTGAATGCCAATGTGGCGCCCTCTTTGTGCAGGCAGCGTGCTACCGCTGTCGCGATTGAGCGTTCGTTGGCTATGCCCATAACTATGCCTTTTTTTCCTTCTAATAGGCCCATTGTGCTGCTCTCCTCGTATGTCTCATTCGAAGGTGTCGTTGAAAGCCTCGAAATCTTCCAAAATGGTATGCTCGCTATCTATTCTTCCGAAGCCCGAATTTTCACAGAGATCTGAAATCTCATCGACCATTCGACTCAAAGCTTCTTCCTGGGGGTGAACAGCCGAAACAACAATTCCGGCCTCTCCGCTTTTGTGGAACTCATCAGCAATCTGTACGCTGATACGAAACTTTTGGCGAACTTTATCTACAAGATGACTTAGTTCTCTAGCGTCGCGAGGACTTCTCTGATTTTCAAATTTCAGCTTGGTAACAATAAAAAACATGGGAACCTTCAGCAATAAATCACGATAGTCATGTTTATAGGGAGCTCGCCGAGAAAAAGCACCCGATATTTAAGAACGAGAGAAAGACGCCAATAGCGTGCCAAGCTACCGGAGCTCTTTATTGGAACTTCACAGGAATTTGACCAAGTGCCTTGATCTTTGTGTTCTAAGCGTAATCTGGGCCAAGTCTTTCGACAGTAAAGATCCCAAGCGTCTGCTGAGCTTTGGTACAGGCCTCTCCTTGCTTGTTCAAATTGTAAGAAGCCTTGCTTTAAGGCAAGGCTATTAGAGTACAGAATCCAGGAGGCACATGCGTTTGTAAGGAGAATAAAGTACTTCATTATTGTGACTTAAGAGTTCAGGAACCCAGTGGATTTAATTCATCCAAATTCAACTTGATGCCTAACTTCTCTTCCATGATTTGGACCTTGTCTTGAACAGCTCTACCAACGAGTGTTATAGAGCCAACTGCCAGTACAAGACCAAAAATTGATACAATCACGTATTCTATGGCCGCACCTCCGCAATTCGAGGAGCTAAACAAGGGGGAATTCAGTCTGAACATGATAATACCTCTCTTTGTCAAATGGAAAATATCAGAACGTAGGATTAACGATCGAGAAAATAAAAGCGAGGGACATCTGCTTGAGGCAAATGTCTCGTCCGAGGTAGGATAAGGGATGAAAATTCCTAAGTCATTCGAGAAGGCGTAGATTCAATGGAAAATGAAATTCTGTCGCTAGAAGACGCAGCACGGTCAGTACAAGATTTGAAACGAACTGTTGGGGAATCAATCTTTGGACAAGAAGAGCTGATAACGGAAGCAGTTTGTTGTCTGCTTTCCGCAGGCCATATCCTAATGACAGGTGCTCCGGGTTTAGCAAAAACCTCTCTTGTTCGCGTTTTTGCTGAGCATTTGAACCTACAGTTTGGACGTGTTCAATTTACGCCTGATCTCCTTCCGAGTGATATCATTGGCTCAGATATACTAAATGTAGATCCAAGCTCTGGGCGTAAGATCTTTGAGTTTTCTAAAGGTCCAGCATTTGTAAATCTGCTTTTGGCAGATGAAATCAATCGAGCGTCTCCAAGAACACAGTCGGCTCTTCTTGAGGCTATGCAAGAAAGAACCTGTACTGTCGGTGGTGTTGTTCACCGTCTACCTGATCCTTTTATGGTTTTTGCAACCCAAAATCCGTTTGAATCAGAAGGGGCATTTCCATTGCCTGAAGCACAGTTGGATAGATTTTTGATACACTCGCTCGTTGATTATCCTGATCAAGAGTCTGAGGTTAAAATATTGAAAGCTCATGCTCAGAATCAATTGGTTGGCGAACAACGTTTCGATCCAGAAGCCAAATCAGATGGGAAAATGTCGAAAAATAAGATACTGGGAGTTTTGGCGGCAAAATCTAGGATTCATGTCCCAGATGAGATCATCTTGAGCATAAATAAACTCGTTCGAGCAACACGCCCAGGAGATCCCTCCTGTCCAGAAGAACTTAAATCTCGCATATGGTATGGAGCAGGACCTCGAGCTGGGATCAGTCTTGTATCGGTATGTCGTTCACTTGCCTTGTTAGAGGGTGAAGAAATCGTGAGGTGGCGACATGTTCGACGAATGGCGAAACCTGTCTTGAGGCACCGAGTGAGGTTATCCATTCAATCGAAAAGCGATATTTTTGAGGAGGATAGTCTCATAGAAAAGATATTGTTGCAGGTGGAGGACGAATCTCGGCTTGCAGCAAAAGGATGGCTATGAGTAGTGCTGATGTAACGGGTCCTACACTGATGGAGTTGATCCCTTTTCAAAATTTAGAAGGTGTTTCACAAAAATTTGTGAGGCTAGCGCGATTTCATGGTAGCCAAAAATTAAATCTCATGCGGACTACCCGCATGCCAGCTAACAGCAGAAAGTACAACTTCGGTGACCCGGTACATCTCATCGATTGGAGGGCGTTCGCAAGAACGGAACAGTTGACGGTGAAAGAACAGTATGATGAGGCGAGTTCTGCAATAACAGTAATCTTGCAAAACAGTCCATCAATGCTCTGGCCCGAAGAAAATATTGTCGACGAATTAGATAAGCGCTGTAGTTCTAAACTTGAAATCGCTTGCAGAATCGCATGTCATTTAACTTTGCAGGCCCTTCGGTCTGGAGACCGAGTTCGACTCCTGTGGCATGAAGAAGATCTTTTCTATCAAATACCTTTAAGTACTCAAGTTGATGTATCAATTTTCTTTGAAAAGTTGAAAGCCTTGAATTTTAGTGGCGTAAAAACTTTGCTCGGGAAAAGTGCTGGTTCTGCGGGTTTCGAAAGGTCCGACTTTCTCTACTGGATCAATGATGGACTGGATGGTCTGCCTTTCTGGGTGGATAAAATAAGTTCGAAGTATGCATGTTGGATTCATACAATGTCATCACTCGAGTTATCAGCTACGTGGTTGAATACAGAGCATTGCTTTTTCGATGATGGCTTCGAAAGAAAAGAATATATGGGTTACCAATTAAAGATAACGCCGTCATTTGAAGATGAAGTCAAGGGCTGGCAAAAAAAAATACAAGCTCAATGGCTATCCCATTGTCGGGGCTATTTTTTAGTAACAGAAGATACTCTTATTAAAAACTATTTGAATTCTTTGCAGAGAGTTTGGGATTTTGCGGACGGTCCCCTTCTGGGAGAGCGAGTCTAATGGGGAATTTTGAAGGAAGTTGGGGATTTGCTTCGGCTGCTCTGGGTTTATTGGCTTGTGTCTTGTGGTGGATTGTACGACAACAAAAGAAGCGTATTTGGTTCCCTGTTTTGCGCGTCATCCAAATTGATAAGAAAGTAGTTCCTCAGCTGAGATGGGTCTATCCACCATGGGTCGCATTCTTGGCTTTTTTGGTGGGAGCGATTGCCCTAACTATATTTTCATTTATGCCCTTTAATTTGATTCCCAAGGACGAAAAGACAGATCTCCAAAGAGTTCATGTGCTCTTTGACCTTAGTCCTTCGGTAAAACATAATTTGAAAATCGAAAAGTATCGGGAAGAAGCTTATAAAATACTAGAATCCCTGGGTCAGGAACATAAGTTGACCTTTAGTACTACGGAATCAAGTGAGATTTTTGATTATGGGGAGGAAGAGAAAGCTGTTGCCAAGATAAGATCGTTGGAGTTTCATAGTGCAGGTAGCAAACTAGGCTCGACTGTTGAAAAGATCCTCAATCGACAGTCACTAATTAATCGATTAATCATTGTTTCAGATAGAGATCAGGCAAGCTGGTCTGATTTTAATTGGCGATATGTTGGAAAACAAATTGACGTTTCTAGGCTAGATCTTTCGATGATCCAAAGTGAATCGACTAACGTGTTCATCGATGATGCTCGTTTCAAGGAAAAAGCTCAAAATATGAATCAATCTCAGACATGGATCGTAGTCCTAAGAAGACTACGTACGAATCTGAGCTTAAGTGGTTCGATTCAGGCCTGGATTAGAGATAAAAAGATTGCGAGTAAAGATTGGTCTTTTGCAGCTAACGATTCTTCATTGGAAATGGAGATTTCATTAGATTTGACCGCTTATCCACCAGATGAAGTCGGTCCAGTAATTTGGCAAATTCAGTCAGATATTCCAAAAGATCAGGATCTTGATCTTGATAATCGATATGCGAGCTATTTGAACAGATTCGATACAGAAGCCGCGATTATTTCACCTCCGCGAGGCGAAATGATGCTTGATGATTCTGTGTTTCATCTCAAATCTAGCTTGGAGGTGTCTGGTGTACGTGTGCAAAGGTTAGATGATTGGAAAGACACTCCCGATGTCGAGAATACAGACTTGATGATTTCGGAAGTCTTTCCTCAACTGCCACTCGAACGGTTTTGTCCCCTCGAATTTCTAAGGAAAAAAACAGGAAAAAATAAGCAAGTTTGGTTGGTGCCTTCAATCGAGCTAAGAGATTATGGCACCATTTGCTACTGCTTTGCCTCTTTAATCAATTCTTCAGAGAAATTGCGGCAACGCCCGCGATTTTGTGAAGACATAGAAACAAGAGAACAATGGATTGGGGTCATGCAGTCTTTGGGGGCAAAGCAAGTTGGGGGGGGGATTAGCGATACTTTGGGAGCCTTGGCCATGGTATTTAAGAATGAAGCTCAAAATGTCAGGATATTTGGCTTCACGGTAGCATTACAACCAATTCCTGATAAAGGGTTGAGCTTTGCTCAGCTTCCTCTCATCATTCGATCGTTGCTTCAACTTTTCCCATTAAAGATGAAAAATGAAGAGGGTCGAGAATGGCCTAGAATTGAAGATACGATGTCTTCTGAAAGTAGAGAAATTAATCAGATGAGTAATGTTCCGTTTGCAGAAAGCAAACTTAAGATAGTTATGCCGGAAGAACTTCCCCCTCATCTTTTGATGATAGATAAACATGCTTTAAGATCTCAGGGTCCCAGTAATCTAGAGAAAAATGCTGATGGATGGGTTAGAGCGAGTCTTTATATTCTGTTGGTTTCTATTCTTATCGAAATTATAGGTACCGTGGTTAAGTTTATTTTTAAGAGTAGATTTTCTAGGGAAAAAATGCTCGTTTTTACTTTTTTCGTTTTATTGAATCTTCCTGATAATCTTGTGGCTCAAGTTCACCTAAGTACGCTTGGATTTAATAACCTATCTAAGCTGGGTCTCGTTAAAAGAGAGGTTTCTGGTAGGACAAGTATAGAGTTGGATGATCAAATTCAAAATCATATGGTGTTTCAGAAAAAAATACTTGATGAGCCTTGGATTTGGGTTTCTTCGCCAGAGAAATTGATGAATCTTTCAGACTCTGAATGGACGGATTTGCTTTCTTGGATAAAGCGAGGAGGTTTTCTTGTTGTCGAAAGAGCAGCTGAGGCAGGAGTTTTTAAGGGGAATATTCAGAGTGGTATTCCACTTGGAAAATGGAAGCCAATACCGCCTGATCATGAATTGATGCGAAGCTTTCATTTGTTGGCTTCTTTGCCTCAATGTGGAACTAATGTTTGGGAGGGATTTCACTTTGATGAAAGGGTCGCAATTTTTTTAGTGCCTGGTGAGTTTTTAAATTATTTGATAGGCTCTCAACCGACTTGTTATTGAAACTTTTCTCATGAACAAGCACTTAGAGTCTTCATCAACTTGCAAATGGTAGCATTGGCGACAGATTATAAAAAAGATCAAATTCATCTCCCTGAAATACTTAAGAGGTTAAGATAATTTGAGTGAGTATCAGAAAATACTTAGTGTCATTTTGAGTTTGTACCTTCTTTTGATCTTCATTTGGATCAGGAAGTATCGTTGGAAGCGAGCTTTACTGGCAAGTTCATTTCGAATTCTCTGGTGTATGCCGATTTTGGCAGCAGCTTTTCCTAGTATGCGAAAAGAGGTCATATCTCAGGCTTTGAGTTTAAAAACGATTCATGTTTTAGAAGATGACTCTGAAAGTATGGGGGACCAATTAAGCGTCGGTCAAAAACGTAGTTCCCTTGCCTTTTTGAATGAGGCTTGTGCGAAGTTGGGTTGTCAGCTCAGAATTTCTAAGCTGTCAGAGCTAAATGAAGCAGTTTCCAAGGGCTTTACGCCTCTATTGCAAAGTATGAAAGCTTGGCTGCCTTTAACTCACGGTGAGCCTTGGATACTTATGTCTGACGGTGGAGATTCTTTGCCGTCTCAACCTTGGCCTCAATCTTTTGGTCGTCAAGGACTTAAGGGTGATAATGAAAAAGGACTCATTTTATCGATAGGCTTTGAAGCGCAGGATAATGTCTGGTTGGAGAGTGTTTCCGGCGCTGACTTTGGCTTTGAGCAAAAGTCTATGGATATGGAATTAATGCTGCATCGTCGTACTCGAAGTATGGACTCTGAGCTTACTGTTCAATTACAAGCTTCCTCTTTAGATAAAAATCTTACCTCTATGAATGTGGTCTTTCAGCCTGGTGATTCAACTTTGTCGGTACGATTGAAGTTACCTTCTTTGCCCAGAGGAACTCATCTCATTAAGGTTACGGCTCTTCCGATTGCGCAAGAAGTATCTATTTGGGATAACACAGTTTTCAAAAGTGTCGAGATACTTCCAAACACTATCGGCTTACTCCATCTTCTGGGGTCGCCAGGTTGGGATGGACGTTTTGTAAGGAGATATTTGAAATCAGAACCCAAATACGATCTCATTTCATTTTTTATTTTGAGAGACCCTAATGACGTTCAATTGAATAATGAGAGAGATCTTAGTCTGATTCCATTTCCAGTGGAACGACTCTTTAACGAGGAGCTTCCAAACTTTAGGGCTGTAGTCATTCAAAATTTTTCGCTCTCTCAGTTTCTTGAGCCAACTTATCAAAAAAATTTAGTCGACTTTGTCTTAAAGGGTGGAGGTCTGTTGTTTATTGGCGGGCCCCGTGCGCTCAAAGATATGGATATAAATGGATCTCCTTTGTCTGAGCTTCTTCCCTTCAAGAGGCAGAATAAAAAATCAGTAGAAAGAGATGAAATTTGGTCGGAATCTGGCTCCCTGCCTTATGACGAAAAAGTTCCATTTCGAATAAAATACGCTGATCCAAAGCCAGAGCAGCGCTTATTGGCTACGGTATTCGATGATTATAAATCCATATCCTTCGAACTTGGAGAAGGTCATGCATATCAAGGGCTTCATCGTCTCGATAAAGTCAAATTGACCGAAGATGGCTTTACACCATTGCTGACTGCAGAGCACAGTGATGGTAGGGAGAGTCTGCTGGCGGCAGCATCCTATCCTGGAAAAGGAAGAGCTCTTTGGATTTTTTCAGATTCATTATGGAAGCTTGCCCTCAACCCAGCTTCTTCACGAGAAGCCTACCATAATTTTTTAAAGTCATCTATGACTTGGCTGTTAAGAGAAGAGATGCAAAGACCTTTGTGGTTACAAGATTTGATTCTAGATAACGTAGGTTCACAATTGAGCTGGACAGTCAAAGTTCGAGGACCCTCGGCTAAATTTTTGGGAGATTCTCAGAATTGGAGTTATCGTTTGTGCGGACAAAAGCTAACTCCATCCTCTATACAGAAACATATGATAAATTCCGATCAATGGATTCTTAGCGGCACATTACAGAGCACTTTTACGAGTGGATTTGCATGTGAGCTGCAAATTGAGGGCATTCATAAAGCCTTCGGAAATGTTAAGTCTGCTATTTATGGCATTATTCCAGAGTCGTTTACAGATAAAGATCTTGATGGTTCATGGCATCGTCTGGAAAGTCTTGCGAGTCTAACGGGAGCTAAGCTAATCGATGCAAATGATAAGTCTTATATACGTGAGTTAGAAGGCTGGCTTAGAAGAAATACAGGGACAGAAAATTCAATCAGCCAAACGGATCAATGGCTTTACCCTGATTACTATTGGCTTTTAAAGTTTTGGTGGGCATGGCTGCTTTTTCTTGGATTACCCCTTGAGGTGCTTGTTCGCCGTTGGGACGTCTTGGTGGGGAATCAAGGATCAGGATCTCAAAACAAGCTGCAGACAAATAGCAGAAAATAGGTCGATATGCCGCATTTTGTGCAATTTAGCTAGGTTCCCTTTCCATAGTCTGTTAGTTTTTATTTTTGGGAGGCTATCCAATGCCAGTAGAACAAAAACGAGTACGAAAGTTTCTCTCCAAAAAAATTCAGCAGCTTAATGATATCGTTGCTGATCTTGATTCTCTTGTGACGGAATTGGGCAGCGAATTCTATCGCGTCAGTATCTTTGGTTCTGCACGGATCAAGCCTGATACGGATGAATACAAGCAGGTCTATGCTCTGGCCAAAGAGCTTTCCCATAAGGGTGTCGATATTGTCACAGGAGGTGGGCCAGGACTGATGGAGGCGGCTAACCTGGGTGCAAAGGAGGGAGGTAATCTTCATAGTCGCTCCTTTGGATTGCACATTGAGCTGCCTTTTGAAACGGATACGAATTCTCACTTAGACGTGAAATACCACCACAGAAGATTCTCCTCTCGTCTTGACGAGTTTATGCGTATTAGTCACGCAGTAGTGGTTACCCCAGGTGGCATAGGGACGCTATTGGAACTGTTTTACACCTGGCAGCTCATGCAGGTGAATCATATTGCCCCTCGTCCCTTTATTCTATTAGGTCCAATGTGGGAGGGACTTTTGGATTGGATGGAAAAATATCCACTTCAAATGAAGTTAATGGATAAAAAGGATTTTCAGAGCATCGTGCTTGTCAGGACTGTTGAAGATGTGGTGAATCGTCTGGCACCAGAGATTCAAGCTTTTTATTCAAATCAGCAGCAAGACAAACAGAACGAAAAAAAGCCTTGAGATTTGTCCTATTGAGAAGGGAGGGGTTCACGCTCCTCTAAACCTTCTAGGCTCATGGAATCTAATATCCGAAGTAAGTCTCGATCTAATCCTGCATCTTCCAAAAATCTTTTCCATTCGTTTAGAAAATTTTCTAGGTTCAAGCGCCCTTGCAAACGCGACTTTTCAAGTTTCTTAAGGGATATACGCGCTTGTTTCAAATGCTGATGACTTGACTCCGGCGATAGAGGTAAGACAGCAATTAACTCATAGTCTTCGATGCTATCGAGAGATCTCTGACTTATCCAAAGACTCGTTTCGTTAAGAAACTTTAAAAGAGCACTTAATTGGTCGTAGTCATTTTGCTCCAATTTTGCCTCCCATATACTCCAGACAGTCTCCTCCCATAAGACGTAGTTTTCTCGGAGGAGTTTTTCACATGGGCGCCTTAGTGAAACTACGATACCCGTCGGTCCCTCCGCCATAAGACACTTGATGTGATCTTTGTTGTGCATACAAACAGCCTTGGGATCGAAAATTCCTCCAAAATCAACGCATCGCTGAATACTGAATTCATCATGACTGCATGTGAGGCATAGCGACCTGTTTCCTGGTCTTGAGGAGGAGCAGTTCGGGGGTAAGCCCGGGGTTCCTCTCTTGAGGTTGCTAGATCCATCAGCGTGGAGCTGTTTGGTTCCCGCTTGAAAGGCCTTATGTGGAGGATGGATTTGCCTGGTCATCTCTCCTTTTGGAAAACAGGCATGGAGAAAGATGAAAGTAAGGTAGGCCCTTAAAGGGAATCGCTTTGTGAGAAATTTGGTATTGGAACGAAACATACTTGCATCCTCTTGTCAGACCCTTTTAAATTATGGCTTATTTGTCCATGAGAGGCAAACACCGCTCTAAGGAGACTCAGTGTGGACCTAAAGTCGCTTTTTTCTCGTCTACAAGAATCAAGTAGAGGGATAGATTTTCTTGAAATGCGGGCCATGAGGCGATTTCACGAACTACTAGCAGTGCGTCAAGGCGTTGCGGAGCCTCCCTATCTGATCGAAGACCTTGGGATCATGCTGACTGTCTTTGCACAGGGAGGTGCGGCCTATGTAGCGACAGCGGATCTTACGGATTTAGGGCTGAAGAATGCTCTTTTGAAAGCAAAGGAATTGGCGCTTTTTCAGGCCAAGTATTCGACTATTCGGTTCACACCCGATCTTTATCCTCAAGCACAAGGTGTCTATCGATCCCGTAATCAACGTTCTTGGCAAGCAGAGAATCTGAAGGGAAAATATGACACGTTAAAAAGTCTCAACAATGCGCTCAAATCAAGCGATTCTCGGATTGTTGATTGGGGTGCTCAGCTAACGTATAGGCGACACGAGATTCGACTTCTCAGCTCCCTTGGAACAGACATTGAACAGACCTTTGATATGATTCAGCCTAATATGTCTGTAACTGCTCATGACAAAGGGACGACAGAGTTCAGAAGCTTTGGTGGGGATGCTTTTGCGCGTCAGGGAGGATTAGAAGTTCTAGAGGAAGTAAAATTTGAGCACGCCTGTGATCGGATCCGAGAACAAGCTCTAGCTCTCGTTTATGCTGACCAATGTCCTACCGAGGTTGTTCCACTTCTTCTAGCTCCCGATCAGATGATACTGCAGATACATGAGTCCATTGGACACCCACTTGAATTAGATAGAATTCTTGGCGACGAAAGAAATTATGCTGGTACTAGTTTTGTTAAGCCAGAAATGTTTGGTAAATACCAGTATGGATCATCTCTTTTGAATGTAACCTTTGACCCTAATTTTCAAGGGCAATTAGCTTCATATAATTTTGACGATCAGGGAACACCTGCAGAAAAAGTTTTTCTTATCAAAGAGGGCTTGCTCATTACTGGGCTTGGAGGAGTTTTGTCACAAAAACGATCAGGCCTACCCGGTGTTGCAAATAGCCGATCTGTGTCATGGAATCGACCTCCAATCGATCGCATGGCAAATATAAATGTCGAGCCAGGCTCCAGTTCGCTACAGGATATGATTTCCTCTGTAGACAGGGGAGTCTATATGGAGACGAACTGCTCTTGGTCTATCGATGATTCAAGAAACAAGTTTCAGTTTGGATGTGAATATGGGCGATTGATTGAAAATGGGAAGCTTGGAAAAATAGTTCGAAAGCCTAATTATAGGGGTATTTCAGCAGAATTTTGGCGGAATCTGGTTGCTGTTGGAAACCGAGACTCTATGGAAACGATGGGGACACCCAACTGTGGCAAGGGCGAGCCTAACCAAGCGATCACAGTGGGCCACGCATCGCCAGCCTGTCTATTTAAAAATATCCAAGTGTTTGGAGGGGATTCATGAAGGACTATTTTTTTAGCCTGGTAGATAAAACTCTCAATCTCCTCCAGGGTCAAGAAAGGCTACTCATCGCTTTTCAGGGTGAAGAGTCCCATTTTTGCCGCTTTAACCAGTCAAAAATTCGACAAATGGGTCGGATAAGCCATCAAAGAATCGAAATGAGGTTAGAAAATTCTTCACGTCATGCAGCTTTAGATTTAACTCTATCGACTCAAATGGATGAAGATTTAGCAAGAATTAAAGCCGCTGTTGAGCAGCTTCGTGTCATCTTATCTGTTTTAGATCCAGATCCTTACTTCCTGATGAATGAGTGCGTCTTATCAAGTGACTTCAAGCAGGCCAGCGAATCCAGCTCTTCAGAATCTATCATCGAAGAAATATCTCGAGAGTCGTCAGATTTAGACCTTGTAGGCTTTTTAGCAAAAGGAGGGATCTATAAGGGCTTTGCAAATAGTTTGGGTCAGAGGAATTGGTTCGAGACAGAAAATTTTAATTTTGACTGGAGTCTTTATCTAAGAGACGATAAGGCGGTCAAGTCCCAATATGCTGGATTTGAATGGAGTAGCCCTCAGTTCAGGTCTAAGATGAGGGATGCAAGGCATCAGCTTTCTATTTTAGATCAGCCAACGAAAGCTATTAAGCCCGGGAAATATCGAGTTTTTCTTTCGTCATCAGCGGTTCATGAAGTTATGAGTCTTTTGGCTTGGAGAGGGTTTGGTCTAAAAAGTCAAAGAACAAAGAGCTCTCCCTTAGTAAAGTTACTCGATCAAACAGCTTCGCTCTCACCTGAGGTCAATATAATGGAAGACGTGGTGGGAGGAACGTCGCCTAACTTTGATACGTTTGGTTTTTTAAAGCCAGATAGGGTTGAACTTATCAAGGGAGGGAAACACCAGGGGAGTTTGGTTTCGCCAAGAAGTAGCAGAGAATTTGGCGTCACTACGACAGGAGCGGCGGAAGGTGAGTATCCAGAATCTATTCAGCTGGCGCAGGGGAGCCTGAAAAATGCAAACATTTGCAATGAACTCGAAGAAGGACTGTATATCAACAACCTGTGGTATATGAACTTTTCAGACGCACCATCTTGTCGAATGACAGGGATGACAAGGTTTGCGAGTTTCTGGGTCGAAAATGGAAAAATCACACAGCCTCTTGCTGTGATGCGCTTTGATGATTCCTTTTATCGCATGTTTGGAGAAAACCTAATTTCACTCACTCAGGAGCAAGATCTGATCTTGAGTAGCAGTACCTATGACGGAAGGTCAACGCAAAGTGCCAATCTTCCAGGAGCTCTCTTGAAAGAGCTACAGTTGACTTTGTAGCTCTTTAAATTACATCTAGTGGAATAGCCCTTCTTCAGTCTGGGGGGCTATAGATGTAGGAAACTTATTGTTTCTTGTGGTTGATTTTTCTTGGTTATTGGCGATTTGCCAATCGGGTAAAGTTTTGAGAGTTGAGGCAACGGCTTTTTGGAAAGCTGGCATGTCGCTACTTGCAATTGGATCGGCAGATGGAAATCTGATTCCAATGGGATCTTTAAAGACATTATTCTCATAAAATGAAAAATGAAGGTGAGGTCCTGTCGAAAGACCTGTTGAGCCAACGTAGCCTATAACCTGCCCTTGTTCGACTTGAAGGCCTCTTCTTAGGCCAGGAGCGAATCCGGATAGGTGAAGATAGGCGGTTGAATAGATTCCATTGTGACGAATTCTTATCATTTTACCAGAACCACCGTTATAAGCAGCGAATTCAACAGTTCCTTTGCCAACTGCAAGAACTGGAGTACCCACCGGAGCACCATAGTCAACGCCATTGTGGGGACGACTTGTCTGTAGTATTGGGTGAAACCTGCTTGTAGAGAAGCCTGAAGTGATGCGACCAAATTTAATCGGGCTTTTTAGAAACATTCGTTTTAAGCTTTGGCCATTTGGTGCGTAGTATGAAGCAATTTCTCCAACCTGAGGGAATCGAATACCTGTATGGCTCTGGCCATCGTTCTCATATTCAGCTACTAAAATGTTACCCCAACCAATTGCTTTGTCCTCTACAAGTTTTTGCTCTACTGTCAAACGCCATCGATCTCCTCGCTTCACGGCTCTGTTAAAATCTATCTGCCAAGCAAAAACTTCCGCGAGACTCGTAATCAGGCTTGCGTCTACTCCAACAATCTCTGCTGATTCCCAAAGACTGCTATCGACAACACCGTGAAAAGTCTTGTGTACGATAGAGACAGGATGTTTGACTTCTCTCGCGGTCCACTCAAGATCGCTCTCCTTCTTCTCGATGATCAAGCTTGAGTCGGCTGCGTACTTTAGTTCAAATGATTGAACGTGCTCTTTTTCAGGTGATTCCCAAGTTAATAAAAAGCCAGTTCCTGGTGTAATTTCTTTGAGAGAAATAATATTTTTGGCGAGCTTTACCCACTCGAGTATTGTCGCAGAGCCTATTCCTTCCTGTCTTAATGAGTTGTAGATACTTGAACCTTGAGAAATAGTGTGGGTTGTCACAAAACTGGATGGGGCAGTTTGAGAATCATTCTCCGGAGTTTCTGAACCTGGTGGAGATGCTCCAAATGGTTTGGTTTGAGGTTTGATTATGCTGCATGCTGCAAGTGAGCTGACGAGCGTCAGCACTTTCAGGCTATGTAATTTCATCATATTTGTTTCCTTAGCAAGATGAAAACTATATTATACCTTAGATTGCCCGAAGTTGTTCAGGGAAGCAATTCTAACGCTTACTGTCAACCCTGAAAATTCTAAGAAATTCTCATTTTAGCGCCAATCTTTTGGCTGTTTTTGGCGTCCAATCGGCTCTGTGGTGAGGGTCTGGCTTGGTACATAATAGCCATCCGAAGTCCGTGACCATTCACCCTCAGCGTTTACAAGGGGGTGATCACCTTGTTCCAAATCTTTTACTACATCTCCATTCGGCTTGCTGTGTAGCTTAGAACCGCCCGCCATCACGTACTTCACTACTCCGTTCAAAAAACTGTTGCTTACAGGAGACGGGGCTTTTTCGTCTGAGGTAGATACGGTCTCGCTTGCTTCAGGTTGAATGACTGTATTCTCTTCCTGAGGCTCAGTAAGCGTATTATCTGTCGCAGCTGTGTTTATATTTGTGTTTTCATTTTTAGGATTGTTGGCAAGATTTTTTTCTTGAATGCCATTACCCTCTGCCCCATTGACGAGTTCGTCCTCACCCTGTGCATTTTGCTCGAGACCTAAGTTGTTATTGCCCTTGTTGCCTAGCAGGTTGTTATTACCCTGATTGTTTGTAAAGAGATTGCCATTTCCATTGAGAAAATTCTCTTCGCTCGAGTTATTTGGCGACTCTGTATTTTTGTTAGAATTCGTATTTGAATTCGAGTTTTCCGCATTTTGGGCGGTTTGTTCCTCAGTGTTATTAAAGTTATTAGTGGTATTAGAATTGTTTTCCTGATTTTCGTCTTCTTCTTCTGCTGCTTCATTCGCATTGGCATCCAGAGTAGACGGTTGTACGGGGTCTTCGGTCGGGTCGATCCCAACAGAGCACCCCGTAAAATGGAGGTAAGTAAAAGTAATTATGAAAAAAATTCGGAGCTTCTTCGACAGATAGACAATTTTCTGCATGACATCCTGTCCTTGGCTCTAACTTTAGTCAGGCGAGTCCATTCGCCTTGACCTTAAATGATGGTCCTGGGGTTGTGTTCGGTTGGATTTCTGAATACTTGAGGACAAGGCATCATTTTAGCGTGGGAATTTCATCGACAAGGCTTGCAGGAGAGCCTGTGGCAAAGGTACTGTGCGGAGGCAAAAAGAAAGGTGGATTATCAATGGGCCAAAAGTACAAACGATGGCACGTGAGGCATCAAAAGGACCCCAATCATTTCAATGAACTGATTGAAATCTTGAAGTCTAATAGGAAGTTTGTGCCTATAGACCAACTGAGCTACGGTGATTATGGACTATTGGATGCAGCCCAAACGATAGGGCGCGCCATTCAGGAAGGTCGTCGTATTGCGCTTTATGCAGATTATGACGTCGATGGCACTATGAGCTGCGTGAGTTGGATTTGGTTCTTCGAAGCGATTGGTTTTAAAAACTTCACTCACTACATCCCCTGTCGTTTTGAAGAAGGTTACGGACTTAATCTGAAGGCGGTAGAATATTTAATCGAAAAGGAAAAAGCTGAAGTCATCATCACTATGGACACAGGTATTACAGCCAATGCAGAAGCTGCTTATTGTAAGGCCCGTGGTGTTTCGTTTGTGTGTACAGATCATCACAAAGTTCAGCCGCAAAAAATGCCGGACTGTATCATTCTGAATCCTAAGCTTCATCCTGAGCCAGAATACCAAGAGCTCTGCGGGTGCGGTATCACTTTTGTTTTGTTGAGAAAGCTAGGCTCTCTTTTTCCCATAGCCCCTGAAATATGGAACGATATTTTGGCTCTTGTTGGAATGGCCACGATCTGCGATGTCGTACCACTTAACGGAGTCAATCATAAATTGGCAAATATGGGAGTGCGTTCTCTGCTAAGGAGTCGTAGAAAAGTTTTTCAGCGATTAAGAGAAGCTTGTGCGCTGGAGAATGATCTTGATGAAAAAGATGTTGGTTTCAGAATAGGGCCTAGAATTAATGCCGTCGGTCGCTTAAAGCATGCCAAAGAAGTTGTTAAAGCCTTCTTAGAGAACGAGCCTGAGGCCCTCATTACATTTATGGGTGTTTGCAACGAAGAGCGAAAGCATATACAAGGACGTATCATCAAGGAAGCGACAAAGGCAGCACAAGATTTTCCTCAAGAACCGATTCTTTTCCTCGGTGCAGAACATTGGCATATGGGAGTTATAGGGATTGCAGCAAGCAAGCTCGCAGAAATGTACTGGCGTCCCACCTGGTTGTTCGAAAGAAAAGGAACCTATTGTAAAGGTTCAGCTCGCTCAATTCCTGGTTTTGATGTAACGGATGCAATGTCAAGCGCAGCAAGTTTTTTTGAGAAATTTGGTGGGCATCAAGCTGCTGGCGGATTTACTTTCAAAGCCGAGAATGAAGCCCTCATTCGTGGAGCGCTAACAGAATTTGCACTAGACAAGTTAAAATCAAGTCCAGAACTATGGGTAAGTCATATACATTATGACTGTCGACTGTCGACGGACCTCTTGAGTTTAGATTTGGTAGACAAGTTGGACTTACTCAAGCCTTTCGGGCACGGGTTTGAAGAGCCTCTTTTTGCAATCGAAGCTGAAATCACGTCAGTTCGATTTTTGCGTGACAAGCAAAGCGGAGAAGCTAAGCACACGCAAGTATTTATTGAAGCTATGAATGGCATGTCTCATAAGATTATGTTCTTCAATGAAGTCTACGAGGATTTACAAGCCCATTCTAGGGCTAGATTCCTCGTGTCTGTGACTAGAAATGCATTTCGTGGCCAAGTTTCGTTATCATTGTATGGCAAAGACTGGGAGGCTCTGAGTTTGAATTAGAGCTTGCGTCGTAGTTGATCGGAGTAACCTGCAAGATGTTTTTGCATCTCTTTAGTTGTTGAGTCAGGGCCCACTTTTCGCACGAGAGTAATCAAGGGAGAATAGACGAGGGGAATAGCTGGAATTTCACTTTCAAATTGTTTTTCGAGCCTTACAAAAAGCCTCAGAGCTAAAACGACATCAGTTTCTTTTAACGAGTTTTCTAAAATCCTGTTCACAATTGGTTGGTCCCATCCACTGAAGTTTTGGCCCGTATAATCATTCTCATTTGTTGGAATAGCTAGGCTATGAAAGAGCGGCAATGGTGCGGAAAGTGGAGGTATCGTCCATCGCATGCAAGCTAGATCCTTGAAACGTCGGTGACCTAGAGTCTGTCGCAGATATTCAGCCTCCGAGACGAAATCAAATTTTAGTTCGATGCCCAATTTTTTAAAGTCTTCTTGAACCTGTGTATGCCAGGGAGATTGCAGTCGTTCCTCTGGGCAGGTTAATGTAAGTGAGAGTTTCTGCTGACTGTCAGCATACCTAAATCCATCAGGCTTCTTATGCCATCCAGTTTGTTCTAGTAAGTAAGTAGCTAACTTAAAATCATAGGGAGGCGTTCGCTTTTCATTGAGTCGCTGCATGATGGCAGGACTTATAACACCCTCTGAGGGTAGCGCTAAGTTATGATAGTTGATTTTCGAGATTTTAGATCGATCCACAGCATGAAATAATGCTTGTCGGAGTTGAGGGTTTACTAAGAGCGGGCTCCGTAGGTTGAGCAGTATAACCTCC
>JACCDP010934899.1_pt1 | contig 34933 bp, 23 predicted proteins | sample 7445841 | NCBI WGS metagenome assembly JACCDP01 (sample SAMN15323441, study PRJNA562643) | freshwater metagenome | isolation source: river surface water | place: USA:Blue River Watershed | collected 2017-08-17 | reverse complement strand
TAGTATTCAATAAATTTCTAGCGTCTGTGACGTGGGATTCAAGAACCCCAGATGTCTCAGCTTCGAACGAAAGACGTAATTTGTTAGCTTTTTTTACTTGTGGGTCCTGTATGATATAGTGCCCCTCAATATTAGCAGACGGTAAAGATTCATAAATCCATATCGATGGCTCTGAGGCTATAGTATATTTTGGAGATATAAATCCATCCATTGTAAAATCATCATCGAAAGAGGCCGACAGTTTCAATTGTGCTAATCCAGTGTTTTCATAAATTTGGAAAGAGTTCGGTGGAGTCCTTAGGGCGAAATCTGCATATGCTTCGTATATAGAAGATGTAGTCACTAAATTGGTCAAATATGGTATATATGAGTTACTACTATTAGTTGTCTTAAAGCTGGCAATTCTATTACGCCTAAATGATAAAGGCCCCTTGCAAATGAACTCGCCATCGATTTTCCAATTAGTTTTGTTTAATATCAGATCTTTATCCATGGAGACGGTATAATCAAAATATCCGCTATATTCATTTGTTACCCCAGATATGAACTCCATTTTTAATTCTATAGAATTTTGCCCACTATTTTGATTTATAGATGAAGTATTTACATATAAATTTTCCGTATCTATTCCATAGATAGATAATAAAGTCGATGTTTCGGTGCCAGTAACAACGTCTTTCAAAACGCTTACATCACTATCTATTGTAGACCCTTGCCATTTAGATTCTAATGTTATAGTAGGATAATCAGTTGTGAGAGATTCATTGATGCTTATAGTAGTATATCGAATATATGGCACGGCTTCACCAGTCATATATTTGAAATTTTCTGTTACTGTATAAACACAAGACATACGATCTATGGTCTCGGAGACGGAAGATCTGATACCAGATCCGTTAGGAATAAAAGCTGGTACGCAATGCTCGTAAGGGTTTTTACCTACGAAAGTATTAACAAAATTAATAGCGTTCTCTAATCCAGCCGTGCTGTTTTTAATTCCCTTCGCTGAAATTTTGTGGGTAACATCTACTGTTCCATCTGCGTTTTGAGTAAACGAATATTCATTAGTAGGATCAATTACTCCGCTAGGGACGCTATAAGATGCAAGGCGTACTGTATATGGGGCGAAAGCTCCGACATGGAATCGAGATTCTGGGAATGAAATTTCTTCTACCACAACATTGCCCAATTTATATACTGTTGTGACATCTTCAATTACTTCTAATTCTTTAAAATTTTGTTTAAAAATATTAGTAATACCGACAATTGATCCAGTGGCGCTATCAGAAATACTTGTTAAAAATCCATTAAGCGATATTCTTTCTACCTGCCCGTGTCTGGAACCATAATCTATAAAATCATAGTTTTTGATTACCAACGGTGTAGGTAGTAATTCTTCTGAATTATATTTTACTTTTATTTCAGCCATTATGTGTCTGTGTATTTTTTAATTACATATTCAATTACTATACTTAATTTGAGTTCGTTATCTGAGTTTAGGTCATATTTTGTTTCTGATAAATTATAGTTGATCGAAAACGTGTTCTCTCCTATTAAAGATGTCAATAATTTCTCTATACCCCATTTGAATAAATTAGATAAATGCGTCGAAATGTTTGAAATTGGATTTGTAAAAGTATTTAAAGTCCTTTCGATCCTGGCTGTAATTTCTAACGATTTCGCTCCTTTTTGTGTTTGATAAGAATAATTTATTAAGCTGGTTTTACTTGGTCTGTTTATTATTTTATATTCAGTGACTATATCTACTGGTTTAGCATCTGTGAATTTATAATCGAGAGACGTGTAAGTGATTCCATTTATAGTGACAAAATTCGTTGGCCTATTTGTATATCCGAACGAAAATGAAAAATTACGCCCCCTGTTTGGCGTATTTGCATCGATAGATATCATATTTATATTTGGAAAATTTGAATTGTAAAAAACGCTATTGGTATAAAAATTAGATATTTCGATTGGAGAATCAGCGTTGCTCTCCGTTATAAAATGTATATATCCTTCATCCATGTCCCCTGAAATTGGGCTTATTAACAAAGTATAATTATATGTATGCTGTATAGAAACAAATCTTGCATCTGTATTTAAATCTATTATCTTTTCTACAGATGCATTTTTAGCTGCATCATAATTTGGATTATTTGTATAATTTATTTCATAACTGCTTTGTAAATTAGGTTTATTGTATGTCTTAGTAGTTGTCAACGCTAAATTAACTAATGGGTCTCCTACGGCGCTTCCAGCCATATTATCTTTGAATGTTGTATAAAGATTATTACATCGACTATAACTATTGGATATAAGAGCGCCCGCGCCCTGAGAAGCCTGCTCATAAGAAGAATGGCCAAAGACATCGACCTTTTCTGTTACATTCAACGTTCCGTTTTCCTCAAATACGAGTGAATGAGACATATCATAAGTATATGATGCTGCGTTAGCTGGTAGTATCTCTCGCTTTTTAGAGAAATTATAATTATCTCTTATCGTATCGTAAGACTCTGTATAATAATTGAGATAACTTCCATCAGTCAAGCTTGCTCCATTTATAAAAGCATTTATACCAAATGTCGTGTCTTGATCTCCAGCGAATATACCAGACGCCATTTTGATAGCAACCGCTCTTCCTCCTGTCCGTATATTGAATGATAGGTCATGAGCGTAAACCTGATTTCCATTCTCGTTTTCCTCTAAAGAAAACGATTCAGAAATTTCATTGATATTATTGCAGTTAGCTTTAATGAATGTAGAGTCGAATCCCTTGTAATAATCCGTCCCTAATTCTGGCATTTGTGTTTCTAAATCTGAAATGGTCCTTCTGCGCTCGACTTGAACATTAAATTGTCCCAAACGGACATGATCTTTGGGAACGCTATTATAATCCGCTGGTATTTCGAAAACTTTTACATTTACATCTCCAGAATATGCGGTTGTATATTGAGATAAAATCCTATCTTGTATATCTTTATAAGGAGTAGCACTCGAATCATCTGGTTTTACATAGATTTCATAATTGAATGTTTCAGTTTCTCTATAGAAAAAGCCTTCAGAAAGAAAATTCTTCTTCAGATTATACCCAAGAACACCAGTTATTATTTTACCAGTAAAATTATTTGGCATAAACTATTATACCACAGGAGGCTGTGGATTTCCACTTCTATTATCAATAACAGCGACCCTCTTCTTTAATTGTTCTAAAGAATCTTTAAGAGGAATGATTAACTCAGAATTGAAGATCTCGGGTAATCGATCTGCATCTTTTACAGATATAGTAATATTAATTGGTTGAGGGCTGTTAGATTGAGAAAGCGCAGACGCCAATTGATTAACAAAATTTTGTTGAGAATTTTGAGTATCTTCGTTGACTTTAATGCCATTTTGTTCTAGCTTTTTCAATTGCTCTATTAAAGCATTGATTCTCTCGTTCTCTCTATCTTTAAATTTCTGATAATCCCCTTCAGATCGTCCGCTTTTTCTAAATGTATCGTAAGTAGTTTCATCTCGGATTTTCTGTCCACGGGTTATAGCTTCTCGTAAGTCTTGCTTGCGTGCCTCGTTAGGATCTGATAACGACAAATTAGCGTAGTTAAATGCTTCTAAATCTTGTCTTTGAGCCTGTTCTTCGTATTGCTTATTAGTGCCAGTATTACCATAGAAAATATTAGCGAATTTATCTGCGGCAGTTTGGCTCCCGAAGATATTTCTTTTATAGGCTTCGTTACCCACTCTCAATCCAGCCCTAGCTGTCGTAGCGCCAGCGGCGGCACCAGGAACTAATGATGCATATCCAAGGGCGGAGTCAATTCCTTGCAATCCCCCTTCTTCAGTAAGTCCGCCGCTAACATAATCAAAAGCGGCTAATCCCGCGACGCTAGCTAAAGATCCCTTGAACCCAAGACCGCCACCCCCTAATCCCCCTTTACCAGTTCCACCAAGGAATTTAGAACGGTTAGCGAATGCGTCCTTCAAATTTAGATTACCAGGTTTGAATAATGCATTAGCTGTTTTCCCAATGAAAGAGCCAGTGCCTAATTTTCCAGCCGCATAAACTCCCCCGCTTACGGCCGCATAACCCCCTATAAGATTCGCGAGATCTCCTCCCTCTGCCCCCCCAAGTATTTCGCTCTGGCCGTCAGAAGCCCGAGCACTAGATGAGCCTAACCCTAAAAATCCTAGTCCTAATGCACCAGCGGTAATAGCAAGTCCAGGTATGCCCTTGCCTCCTTTTAGTTTCAAAGGATTAGTAGAGGCTGGAGGTAAATTTAATCTTACTCTTGAGGATTTAGGAAGCACTTTCGGGCTACTTGGCGTTGGGACTGTGCTGGTAGGAGTAGGAGGAGCCGTAGGAGGCGGAGTAGGAGGTAAAGAAGCAGGCCCAGATGGTGCCCCTCCCGCGCCCCTATTACGAAAATTCTTGATGAAGTCAAAAACTGTTTTACCCCCTTGCAAAAGGACAGATGCCGTTACTGCTCCTCCAGCAATAGTTTTAGTTAAACTGGATTTGTTGGCAGATTGGTTTATTGAGTTTATTAATGTATCATTGTTTGTGTTTAATGTTAAGCCTAATTTTTCGAATGCTTTTGTTAATGCTTCCTCTACATTTGACTGTGCATCGCCTTCAGCCCTAGTGAACGATTCCCTTAATCCTCCACGCCCTTCAATTTCGTTTTTAATTGTTTCTAATTTTTCCCTAATATTACCTACCGAATCAGCAAACCCTTCGATGTTTTTGATTGATTTGTCTAATGCTGTTTTTGTTTCTAGGGCGGCGGCATTGATGGCCCTTAATCCTGCGCCACCGCTATCTAGAACTGCTTGTCCCCTATTAGTTACTGTCTCTGGGCGAAATTCTTTTCTAACTGCTAGTCCGCCTGTTTTTTTCGTATTTAAAGCAATATTATTTAATAAAAATCCTCCTAGATCCCCCTGAGCAACTGGCGTGCCTTTAGCCCCTTTAAGTGCCTTTGAAATAACATTATCTACCCCAGCAGCAGCGGTATCTAATAATGCCTTAAATTGTGGGATGGTCTCATCTATATTAGCGTTGCTATCTCTCGCTATTTTTAGTAATCCTAGAGCCCCGCGCCCCCTGATTTCTGGCGTTGCCCCCTCTTGATATTGTCTCAGACTTCTATTAAAATCTCTTTCAAATTTCCTTCTCGCTCCCCTATCTTCAAGTATATTGGTTCCTCCAAATGCCCCCGCTTCTTTTTGCTTTCGTATTCCCTCTTCAGCTATCTTAGCCTGTATCTGAGCGAGAGACACTTGTTGGGCCGCTTTTTCGCTGCTAAGGCCCACGTCTATTCGAATAGCATTTAATAATTCGATAACTTTTTCGTTCGAAAGTAATGGGGTCAAAACGCCCTTTAATTCTTCTAATGGTTGGCCAGCCAACCCGCTTTGGTCAATAAGGAAATCTTTAAGACCGTTTAAATTTCCAGAATCCAACGATTTAGTAAGTTCCCCGCTTTTGACTGCATTAACTATTCCTTCATTTAGTTTATTAAGAGCTAACTCCTTGTTGGGATTTAGCTTAGGAATGCTTCCTATCTCATCTGAACCACTTTTGCTTAATAATCCAGAGGCGGAATCGCGAATAATGTTAATTATCCCCTCGGAAGCTTTAATACCTAGACCCGAAATTTCTTGGTTTTTTTCAAGAAGAATTTTTTCGACATTTATAGCTCCCTCTCGAAAGGCGTTAGTTATTGGGCCAGAGAAATCTGCTTGATTCTGTTGCGCCCCCGTTCTTCTTGTTATATCTTGTTCTAATACATTGAAACGTCCTCTAGCGGCAAATCCTTTTAAACTCAATTCGTTAGCGCCAGAAAAAGATCCAAAATTTAAAAGCATGCGCTCTAGATTAGCCTGCTGATTTAACGCGCTAGAAAGCTGGGCCTCGGCCGCAGCCTTCGAAGCTATAGCCGCTTCTCTAACCGCCTTGACAGACGGATCTTGACTAGCCGCTTGTCTGCCGAAGCTGGCCAGAACAAACTTTTGTAATACTGCCGTGTCAATTGCTGCCTTCGCCTTATCGCCTTTATTAGCCGCTAAAATATATTCAGAGACTTCTTTAAACTTATCAGTTGATTGTAAAATTGAATTAAACTGCTCAGGATTAGTGACATTACGTAATAAATTTTTTCGTGTATCTTCAGAAAGGCTAGACGAAATTAAGCCCGCAGATTCTCTAAAAATTGAACTAATCTGTTCCTTAGAATCTTTACTTCCATCCGTGCTTAAGGCTGTGCCCGAAACTCCAAAAAAACTCGTGCGTGCCGCTCCGAAGCTTTTGATTGCGAATGCTAAATCAATGAATTCCTTCTGACGCCCGACGAGCGACCTAGCTTCTGCAATTCTTTGCTGTTTCTCTGTAGAGCTAGAAGCCGTTTCAATGTTAATAGCTACGCGACTACCATCTGGGCCAGTTGCTCTTAATTTATCTAAATTCGATTGAAAGACCTGATATTCTTTATTTATTGTTTCAAGAGAGGTCGTTGAGCTTAAATAAATATTATCAAGACGGTTCACAGAAGACGATAGATTATCCAGTGCTGAAGCCGTCTTCTGTATCTTATCAATTTGCGAATTATAGTTTTTCTGTGTTGATATTAATCCTTTAGAATAAGTATCTAAAGCGTCAAAAAGCGCGAACGCTCCTACGCCAGCGGCGGTAGCTTGGCCGAGCTTTCCTTGAAAGGCAGTTAGAATTTGGGCACTAGTTGTAAGACCAGTGAAAAATTTCTCTAATCCAGCCCCGATATCTTTATCTCCTAGCGCCGTCGAAGCTATGCCTCCAGCAAGGGAGCTAGCGAATGTCCCTCTAAATGCTGCGCTCCTGATTCTTTCGGTCTGCCTAGTCCTGTCAGCATCTAATTTAGAAATGGTTTCCCTTGTCTTAGAAACGATTGGGTCTTTTTCTAGATTAATAATTTCTTGTTCTGATCTTACTGTTCTCTTATTTCTTGAGCCTGGTTCTATTGGTATATTTTCTGAAACTGATCCAGATCTTATTCTTTCCCTTGCTTGATCTATTGAACTTAGCCATTCCCTTTGTTTCACGATCTCTTTTTCCCGTGCGGAAAGAAAAATTTGTGACGCCCTGCCTATTTTCTCTAGTGGTTTTTGAGCGTTCTGTAAGCCCAGACCAAATTGAAGAAAAGCTAAGGTAAGCGAATCTAAAATGCTAGAATCGAAATTACTTCCTCCAAGAGCGTTTGTCGCTACCGTGCCGATAACTAAATTAGGAACAAGTCCGCTGGAACTTTTGGCCGTTTTGATTTGAGACATTGATTGTCCAATGGCCTTATGTTGGTTGATGGCGTCATCGGCCGATTTTTGGCTTCTTCTATCGATAGCCGCTAGACCAAACGGATTGCGAGCGGAAACTAATTTAGAGCTTTGCGACAATATCGCGTGTCCACCAGTAGCCCTGTCTTCCCTATCTAAGGCATCTATCACATCGTTGATAAAAAGGTTAGGTATTAAACCAGAATGCCTTACTCCCAATTTATTGAAGTATTTAATCGCCGCATTTGGATCTAATTTTCTTCTACGTTTACCACTTCCGACATCGATATAATAACCCTGTTTAGCTAATTCTAGGGCCGATTTATAATAACCGAATTCATCATGTCTGAAACTCTGGAGATCTTGGTTCAAAACATCTACGGACTTCTGTTGAGAACCTCTGTCTTTGAGAGAGGCTATTGCTACCCCCCTCTCTTGAAAATCTGATATTCTTTGGGCACGATTTTCTCTCAATCCTTTAGCGGCTAATAAGGAAGTCAAAAGATTGATTGTCCCTCCGCTAGTCCCCCCTGCGTCAGTTGGATTTGTTTCGATTACTCCAGTAGGGAAGGCATCTACACCGAACAGAACTCCACTGCGAAGATCTGCTGGCATATTTAATACTGCTTTTTTAGCTAATTCTACTGCCTGCCTAGCTTCTGGAGTATCAGCAAAGTTACCTATTGGGGTACTTACATGGCCGAGACGGTCGCCGCGCCCAGATCCTTTGAATTGTACTCCAGCAACCTCTGCTCCTTTAGGGGTCCCAATAATATCTACTCTGAATTCTGGGGTATCGATATTAGTGTTAGGGATAAGCTTCTGTATAAAAAGATTATTGCGCTGTTTGCTACTTAATTTTCTGTCGCCTAGCCCTTGTCCACCATAATCTATATTAGCGCCCTGTAGACCAAATTTATCTTTAACGAAAAAACCAGGATAGCCACCAGCATTAGGAAATTCTTTACTAGCTGCTGCTCTTAAATCTGCCCCCGTCGCTGTTTTTGGATCAAATCCATGTTTCTTTAGAATATCTGTGACCGAGATACTAGGCTGTAGGCCTGCGAGTTGTGCTTCTTCTAGTTTGTTTACATTGATTTCTCTTTGTGTTGTTAAAAATGATTTAGAAAAATAACGACCCGATCCAGAAACATCATAAACCTGTCTGCCTATGCTAGCTTTAGATTTAGCAAAATTTCTGGCCATATCATCGTCCATTAAATCAAAACCAAAAAGCTTAGCTAAAGCTTTTTCAGCCTGAGTAACTGAAGCGGAAGTATAATATCCAGATTCATATGCTAGAACATCCGTAGGAGCGGAGGCAAAAGATTGAGGGAACATCTTTTGAGCTAATTGGACGAATTTCTCTCGCCCACTCTTAGACTTTAATAAGCCTTCATTCTGTTTAAAAAATTCTTCTGGAGAAAGGGCTAAATTAGGGATTAAACCAGCAAAAAAATCATCCATTCTAAATGGATAATTATATTTATCTGAGGTCATATTATAATAATCGCTAGATACGCCCAGTGATTTAAAAGCCTTCAGAATGCTATTTGTAGTCTTCGGCGTAGTTACGCCCGCCGAAAACATATCAGATTTTTTTCTATCTCTAATATTTTGTTGTAATATTTTTAACGGGAAAAAGAAACCCTTTATTTTGTAGCCCCTCTTTCTAGCCGCCGCTATTAGAGGAACCATTTTCGGTCCAATGACGGCCCCAGCATCTATTTTGTTTATACCCGATTTTTGTAATTCAGAAGATAATTGTAGAAATATTTTAGACAAATCGCCGCCCTTTTCCCGACTAAAAAATTGATCGATCTTTAATACGTCATTCTCATAATCCATAGGGCCGATTGTTTTCGAAATTGCAGTTAAACTACTTATTTTTCTAGCTAAATTTGGAACGAGACCGCCTGCTGCCCCACCCAGTCTTTCAAATCCTCTTGCGAAATGATCAAAAGAAGGATTAAATTTAGAATTACCAGCAAAAACGGCGGCCTGCACAGCCCTTGGGTCCATGCCCATTTCTTGTGCAATTTTTTGAGTTAATAAAGTTAATCTTTGACGGAAACTATTAGCTAGCTTGCCTTGGCCTATATCACCTAATGCAGTGTTGATTAAGTTAGCATCGACCGCCACGGCATTCCGATCTCCGCTCAACGCCCTTGCATAAACGCCAGTCTTTGGTGTCTCTAGTGGTAAGCCTTGTAATATTCTGGATAATATTATCGGTCGAGATTTTTTATGTCCTAATGAATGTAACTCTTTCGTGAAATCCGTTTGTCCCTGTTGATGCCCACGGAAGATATCTATGGCCTTATTAAAAACTAATTTGTCGCTTACTCCACCATATGATTGACTAGCGTAAATTTTGTTAAATAATTCTCTCGAAGATCCAGATAAAGGATTATGCTTTTCGTATTCGTCATAAAAATTACTGAAATATTGGCCTCGTTCCGCTCCCGCCTTCAATCTATCCATGATTGTTCTGTTGGCCAACCCGCGTCCAGTGATGGCTAAATTAGGTATGTTTCCTTGGGATTTGAAGACGCCCATCATCCTTAGTTTTTCTGGGCTCAGAAAAATCTTTTCGGATGTTTCTGGAGTATCAATAAAATCGAAGCCTTCTTGTAGTAACGCTTCTCTTAATTCGAATCCCTTTTTATTGCCAAACGTTTTCGAAATTTGCGCTTTGACAGAAAGGGTCGGATCATATTTTCTAATTCGAAATGGATTATTTACGCCAGTATTTTGGAAAGTCACAAACTTAGCATAATTTGTTGGATTTATGATAAAGTTTGGAGGAAGCTCATTTGCAAAAATACCAGCAGGATCATCACGTGTTAAATATGAGTCCTTCGGAATTCCTAATCGTTTCCCAGTATAACCAAAATTAGATAAATTAAAACCTTCTTTTATAATTTTATCTATAAGTTCTGGATGTGTTCTATGAAGATATGTTTTCGGCACCAAACCTTCTGCTTTATAAGGATCAAAGCCGTGAGTATCAATAAACTTTTGTTTATATGCCATCCCAGCTTTACTTGACATTGGCGGCATGATAGCTGGCTGAGATAGATGAGGAAATTTCTTTACTGTCTCGGCCGTGTTGTAGTAAACCATTCCCATTTGAGGGATGTTCATCGTTCTCACGGCCCCAGGTCTATATCCTCCTTCTATTGCGCCAGCCCTTTCGGCCTCAGCATTTAAATTCGGTATATGGCCGCCCGCACGAGATTCTGGCACCCTTGGAGTAAGCCTAATACCAGGCGTTCTAGCAAGAATCGCCGTGATATTTTTTATTATGTTCTCTTGGGTTCTAGCTTGTGCGTTTGCTATCGCCCATTGTTTCGCAATTTCTTCGGCAGCCTTGGCAGTGCTCAAAGAGCCGCTAAAAATTCTTCCCATTAAATCGGCCTGCTCTGCTAATTTGTTTCTTACGCCCTGCTCTATCAGTTCTCGTTTCTTAGAAGCTTGCCCTAAACCAGTTAAGTCTCTGGTTGATTCGATAGCGAATTGGCGGAATTGATTAAGAAGTTTTAGTATAATTAAAACGCCGAATTGGATGCCAGGCCCGCTAAAAATAGCCCCGATAGTTTTGGCCGCGACCTCAATACTTTTTATACCGCTTGTCTCTATTATATTATCTCCACTATTACCAGATCCAATTTTTCCTAGAACTTTGAAAAATCTATCTATAGCTTCTGTTCCGCCACTAATTGTTGGTTTTAATACGATATTACCAATATTAGCAAACGCTTTTGTAAAATCATTTCTAAAAATTTGAATTTGAGAAGATAATGTTTTATTTAACTCAGAAATACGTTTTTGGGCGAATCCAGATGAACCCTCCGCCGAATCAAGAGCTAGTTTATAATTATTAACATCATTGCCTAGATCTTTCAAAATCGCTTTTAATATATTGATTTGATAGACTCCACCGACAGCTTCAGTCGCAAAAGATCTTTGAGATTCTGATAGACGCTCATAAGCATTAGCTAAGTTTTTCGCTATACTAATGGCATCTAAAGACGCTCCAGAAGCACTTTTCGTGGCGACTCCGATAGCTTCTAAGTCTTCAAGCACTTGAGGGCGCTGTAGTCTAGTAAAAATCGTCTTTAGGGAGTTACCGATAACGGCACCAGAACGACCAGTAGCCTGTCTTGCAGCGGTTACAATAGCTATAAGCTCATTAAATCCTACTTTTGCGTCAGACGCAGAAGATCCTACGCGACTGAGAGATTCAGCTAGGTCGGCCGAACTTACAGCGAATTTAGCGTCGACGGCCGCTAATCTATTGATAATTTCTTCTGAAGTCAACGCTTCATCGTTAAATCCTTCGATAGCCGAAGTAATGGAAGATACGCTTTTGCTTAATTCTAGTCCGCTTAAACGGGTTAATTCCATCGCAGAACGGGTGCGTTTTAAGGTCTCCTCCGCTCCTAGACCTTGGCGGGCGAATTCTTGGGCAGCTTCAGCCGCATCGAAAAAGCTTGTACCCGTTTTGTTAGCTACTTCAAAAAGCTCATTAGAGAATCTACCGATTTGCGAAGAACTTACTTGTAGCAATACATTGATATTGGTAATTGATTTTTCTACCTCTATCATGGATTCTACCATCTTTTGGAATCCCCTTTGGATGGTAAACAAAACCCCAGCGGAAGCGCCGAAGGCTAGAACACGAGCGTTGGCGGCTTCCAAAGATTTTTGAAATTCTTTAGCCTGTCCAGTGATTCTACCTAGCGGCCCCGAATATCTCTCAAATCCCCCAGCGCCGACATTAACCGCCCTAGTTTTACGTCTGACGCTATTTAAATAGGCGTCAAACGCTCGCTCTGCTGCGGTAAATTCTGCTCCGAATACGATCTGTACGTCTTGAAATGGCATTACTTTAACCTCGAACTACTATTCGATAAGATATATTACACTTATTAATTGAGCGGCATCGGCTTAGCGAGCGAAAGCCCGTAATTTAAATCATACCATTTTACTACTTCATCGATCGGCACATCATCAAGCAGGTCTGGGGGCTCGCCTTTAGCCATGGATAAAGTATTTAAATGACGCAACCCCAAAGAAATTAGGGTAGATTGGAAATTCGTCATCTCTATAATTGGTACTCTTAAAAAATTGAATACATTATCTTTTGAATATGAAAGAGCGTTTAAAAAGAACGGCATCACGGATATTCTCGATAGGGCGTTCTGAGTAAATTTAGATATAGTTTCTTCAAAAATATGCCCATACATTAGGATCTCTTCGTCTTCGATATCTTGAAATTCTTCGTAGGAAGCAAATTTTTTTATGCCCACGTCTTTATATATACTAAGATAAATCATATAATTGAAGCTTTCTCGTTCAGCGAAATGGTCTGCGGTTTGTCCGATCACCATCGCTTTTTCAGATAAGAGAGTCTTTAATAATTCTTTATCTTGGTTGATTTTTCCCCTAATGAATTCTCTTTGGACTGGTATAACGTTTTTGAAGTTTTTTTCGTTATCTGATATCCTATATTTACAACTTAAAATGTCATCTTCTTTTTGGTCGCTCCATTCTCCAATCTTAATGAGTTCTTTTATTTTTTCATCTTGAGAGGGTATTTCTTTTTTATATCGATTGAATGCTGACACTTTATATTGGAGGATTCGCATATGCTCCAATTCATTAAAGTGTTTTATGTAATGATTAGAGGCCGCGTCTAAAGAATATCCTTCTATAACTTCTTTATATAGAAGTCTGATGCTCTCTATCTCCGATGTAAATGGCACATCTATTCTTTAGCTTCTTCTGGAGGGGGATTAGTAGTGACTGCTACTGGCATATCTTCGCCCTCTTCGATTTTATATGTAGAAACCGTATCGAAATATAATTTCTCCATAGCTTCGAAATTAAAATTCGACATCTCTTCTTTAGTCAGCGCCCCTCGCGCAGTTAACCAAAAATTAATAGCATAAGAGAAGAATGAAATTACTTCTATCGTGAATGGATCATCTTGCTCCTCCAGCCCCTCGTAAACAACACACTTATCTTCATAAGTGCCTTCACCGAAAAGGGGCTTATAACCTTTATCCTCCCAATCAATATATGACAAATGGAATAACCACCACTCAATGGTTTTCCCACGAGCCTTCATCTCAGCGGTCGAATCGTAGAGGCTGGAGTAAGCATTTTGTATGTCGCTAAGCTGCTCATTAAGCGAGCTTATTTTTAGTAACAAATCCTTTTTCTTTGTATTTGTCTCCTCCGATGTGTCTTTTGGATCGAAATTAAAATAATCTACTTGGCATTTTTGCTTTTCATTTTGTATTGCCTCGATTACCTGTTTATCTGGCTCTGAAGCTACCCCGCCATCATTGGCATATCGCTTCGCTACTAGAGAAATCGGCAGAAGTCCCTCGCGCAGATAGTCAGCGATTTTTTTAGCATAAAAAATTTCTGCGGCTTCGAAAAGCTTGCGCGTCGGCTTTAATATCGCTACCTTTATCGGCGCAGCCTTTTTAGTTTTCTTTACGACTTCAATCGACGGATCTTTTTCGTCTTTAATTCTTGTCTCTTTGATAACTTGTTTTTTAATTATCGTTTCTCTCAAAAATTTTAACTCTTTACTCATACTTATTCCTTAATTTCTAAAACTGAATTAACCACGAATTTTTTAACAATCTTTTTTTGAACCGCCTGCTGGACCTTTTCCTTATTGATATTGTAATCAAATAAATTCAGACAATTGTCTATTTCCCGTATGGCTTGATTTCCATCATCTAACACTCTTTTTCTAAGATGATTATGTTTTTCTTCCGTGAAGTAATTAATATCTTCAGCGAACTCTGGGGCGCAATGCCTAGCGACTTTATCTATTAGCATACTATTTTCCTGTTTAAGGTCTTCTATGGTCTCTAGAAAGCCTTTATATAGCCTTGTTATTTCTTTCCTGACTAGTAGACTAACGAGATTGTTATCTATACCATTTTCCACAAAAACCTTTTTCCACTATCTATTACAACAAAAAAGGCCGCATAGTGAAATGCGGCCTTTTGTGAATTTAACTTAAGTTATTGATTAGCTAATCTAGCGACCAACAACGTCTGTGAAGAGGGCGCTAACGTCTTCAACGGTATACGAATAGGTAGCGCCAGCTTGACCAACGGCGTTACTGAACGAGCGACTGGTGATTTGGCCAGCGGGCAACTGAATCTGGAGCTTACCAACCGTATAAGTCGCAGAGGCAATCGCATTAGCAGCAGGAGGATCGACAGCTAATCCCTCTACGCTTACTGTAGCCTTAAATGGAGGCTTGCCGACTTGTAAGAAGTCATTTTTAACCGCAGATTGGGTTCCAGAAACAACACCACCAAGACAACTAATTGTCTCGTTAGGAAGATCCAAGCTAAACTTGAACGAATTAGGGCATGCTCCCGTAATGAATGATCCTGTCACGTTAGTAGAAACGACTGGTGTGAACGAAGAAGGCATGTTTGTAGCCTCAGAGAACGTAGCTCCAGTTGGGGCAGACGCGAAAGACGGCTCGCCGACGCCAACGAAAGAAAGATCAGCGGTAGCGAATTGTCCATTAGAGATATCGATACCAAAAGATCCTAGGATACCAGACATGAAAAATCCGTTAGGAGATACCGAGACTGAGCTAGTCAAACCATTTAAAGCTTCGCCAGTAAGAGTGCGTATAAAAGAAGCGTTTAATAGATTAGCAGTAGTAGTACCCGTTAATTCTTGACCTGGTATTTCCGTGCCAGTCGTATTAGCTACATATGTTTTAATATCAGCTTTACAAGTACTTACAGATACCTGAGTACGAGCTAGAGATCCCAATCGACCGAAGGAAAGAATATCTTCAATGGGCCGAGTAACCTCGCAACTTGCCGATTGCACTGGAAGATAACGCGTAGCATTACTAGCCGTATTTGTCTGGATCTTAACTTCTTGATTTACGTAAAGTGAACGTGCTGGCATAAAGTGTCCTTATTTAATTAGTCATTAGTATATACATTTTTTAACCAACTTTGTGAAAAAAATTATGTGTTATGCCTCATAGCACAAAATAATTCAATATCTACCATAGCCGCATTCCTAGGCATATTTTCATATTCCCCCACTTGGGGCACGTCGAATGCCCTTACTTCCTTTACAAATGTGTAGTATGTCGTATCAAAGCTTAAATTAGTATAATTATATGGCGTCCCAGTATAAGACCCCCTAAAATTGAACGGGGTAGCATTTACTAAATAAAATCCACTCCAATTAAGATTTTTAATGATATTACAAGCCCCAATTTTTTGAAATTCATTATCGGCGACAATAATTGCTCTTATTTTGATAGCGTTATCGTCAATTCCACCAAATGCGAAAGGTTTATTTTCAGATTGTTTATATTTTAGAAATATAATGGGAGCCGTAGAGATATCTGAATTCAATCCTGAAAGCGTTTGGTTATATTTACTATTACTGACATATTTAGTCTCCAGAAGCAGTTTGTGCTCAGGCTGATCTACAATTTTTATTCCAAAATCTTTGATCGCATAATTACCGCTGACAATCGATGATGATGAAACCGCGCTAGAAAAATAGGCCGTTCCCTCATTATGATTTATTGAATGTAATATCCCGCCAGTTCCAGCCTGTGTCAGCGTCCCGTTTACATAAACTCCCGAGATTACGTTCATTCCCGAAATAGATGTATCATTTCCTAGATATTTAAATGGGCAAGCGTAAGCGTATAATCCTTGATAGTTATTTTGAGACATCCTATAAAATAGACCAGAATGATTAGTATATGCCAGCCCCTTTTCTGTGATTACATGATCCAGATAAAGTGCGAAACTACTCAAAATTCTAATATCATGTGTGATCTTCATTCGTTAATTTCTGAATTATTGATTCTGTCTCGAAATTTTCGGAGTATTTCCGTTAGATATGGCTTAGGGCTGAAAGATAAATCGTCATTAATTTCCCAAGGGGTTTGGAATCCATAATTCGATGCGCTGCTGGCGTTTGACTTTTTCAAATTTAAATAGAATATTATACCTGGCGCTCCTTTTTCTACTAAATCAATCCAACTACCATCATTCCATCTCCCTAAGTCACCATCTGTTTCGGAAACAATTTGGCTTCTACTAGGATAATTTACCTTAAATATCCATCTATTATTACGAAATGTTGGTGTTGATATATATGTAGTTTCTTGTATTAAAATATCTCTCACTCTTTCTGTCGGACGGTCTCCAGAATCAAATCCTAAAAATGAGAATAAATTTCCATATCCTTCCAGCGTTCCGCTTATATTTTTAGATGAATAACTTGGCCCAGCTTCTAATTCTAGCGTGATTAAATGCGTATTAAATTCACGTAACATATTCCGTTTAGCCCTATAAAAAAGATCATAGGCCTTCTTACGAGCTATTGGTCGCCCTTTGTTTTCTACAGCATTTAATAATTTTCTTTTAAATGTCTTGTAATTAACATTAATTGTCGTGAATGGCATTATTTTGTAGCGATTAAATTAAAAAACCAAAATTGGTCATTGATTTTGGATTCTTCTCCATCAACATAATAGGTTTTGTCGTCACATAAAATTTTTTCCGTTTTCCCGTTATTGATAAAGTCTCTACAGTCTTTGCGAACTTTGATACTAATTTTATCCTCGCTAATTCTTACTAACATTTCTGAATTGTCTTCTATCTCTCCCATGTCAATTGTCTTATATTTGACCACGGCGGAGAAAACCCCAGTAACTTCAGAATAGGTATAAGCATCTGTTTGTTGCGACTCCCCGAATCCATATATAAGCGTTGCTGGATCAACGCCAACCGATGTTTTTTCTGATTCTTTATAGACGATAATTCTACGAGAACGCGTATCAAACACATCTGACAATATACCCGTGATTATTGTCATTTCCGATGTAGAGATGAGGCTTGGCATAACTCATTAATATTGCGTTCTTAGAGTTGGAGTATTGGTTACATCTCCCCCATAAATACCAGGAACAGTGTCATCTCCAGCGACTTGAAGCGCACTTGCTTTGTTCGCTCTATAAGCACTAATTAACGCTTTCAAAGCTGCCATTTCGTCTTTCTTTAAAGATGCTAGAGTCTTTGATATCTCATTTCTGTTAGTCCTTGTGAAACTACTACCATCTGCCTCTTTAAAAGATAGAAGGGTATCGCTTGCTAAGGCATTCATTTGCGAGCGGATTTGCAAATCGTAATCATATATAAGATAAAGCTTTTTTATAATAGAAGCGGCATTAATTGATATTTCCGTTCCCCCTCCATCTACGATGTTGTATTCATCTCCTTCTTGTATCTCGAAATCTTCAAAAAGAAGGCTATTTATTTGCCCGACCTGTCCCCTTATCCAAAAAGCTATGGCTGGGACGCTAGTACTAGAGGGCTCGCCCATTTCAATCCATATTTCATTTGCTAAATCTACAACTTTCATTTTAATAAATTACACTACAATAAATACAATTTTCTCCTGATTTCCAGCAACTAAAGTCAACTCGTTTACTAGCATGTCGTTACCATGACTGCCGAATAGTATATCAATTGGTGCATTTAGCGTGCCCGCCGAAATTTCTACGATAAATTCTTGGGCGTCTCCAGTTTGAAATACAATATCATCTAACATGTTATAATTGGGTAAGTAACGCTCTTACTTTGATATTATCCCCCAAAGAGGCTGGTGTATATCTGACGTAGGTCGTTTCATTGCTTTTATCCGTATTAGACCATGCCGACCAAGAAGATCCATCGGTAGATCTCTCGAAGGTTCCAGTTGGGGAATCTGTGTCATCATCCACTAATAAATTAGCGTTTTCCGCATCATAAAGACGGACCCGTAAATTTGGAACCGAGCCTCCAAAAGCCACGGCGTGTCTCCACCCGAATTGTTTGTTGGTAATACTAGATGTAGATACTGATGGCTGATAATGAGAATCTGTCGATGCGTCTTCATAGACAACCGTGAAACCATATAAGCCGCATGGGATACATACTAATCCTAAAGTCCTAAATTCAAACATGAATTGAATATTATCGGCGGCCGATATCAAGGATAAGCTATGACTATCGTCTAGCAGGGTCCATTCTCCAGTATTATCATCAATTCCACTTATCCTAGCATAAACTCTATATGGTTCTGTTGGTAAGGTTAATCCATCTTCTCCTACATAATTTATCTTATTTACATAGACCCGATAGAATCGACTCGCTCCAGGCGTATTGAGCTTGGGGCCGATGATCCTCTGTTGAGTAGAAGAAGCATAAGCCCAATCTGCATTTAAAGGGACGCAGTATAGTTGATTTTGAGTAGCTGTAGTAGAAGATCTAACTACATAAGCGTATCCATTTTCAGTCCAAACATACATCGGCAAGTCTATTGTATTAGGAAATGGATAAGAAGAAGAATCGGCTAGAGTAGAATCTAACTGTTTATTATCGCTGAAAATAATGTGGTCGAACGCGCTTCCATCTGTCTTATATTTCGTAGCATGAACTCTATTATTAGTAGTTGAAATATAGAATAAATCTGCGGTATCAGCATAGTCTATTTGAGAAAGCGTCGCAGATGCAGCATAAGTTGATGTCGTCCCTGCGGGTATTTCCGTCATAGTATCGCTTATCCATCCTACTGCCCCGCTTTGTATATTACTCTCGGCCGCCCTGTAAACGTTTGTGGTAGTAACAAAATACAGAGATTTGACCCCATTCCCTGGCCCATGATTAGCCGTGCCGATACGCCCATTATTTACCTGCGAGACCGTTCCCGCAACGGCATTACCAGTAGTAGCATATAGGAAGGCAGAAGTGCTACGCCCTCCGTTCGTAGGAATTGTCAATGGAGCACGAATATTGTATTTATAAACGTTTGGGCTGCTTGTACCATTAAGAACGTAAACATATTGGCCAGTATAAGTCGATTCCGTATCAGCGGCTAATCCGCACGCTACGTTATTTGAAAGAGGAGTACGATCTGCAAGCCAATAGATACCCCTCTGATTATCTATGACAATTCCAGTATCATTGATATTTGTTCCTCCTGCGGTGAAAAGCTCTGGGCGCAATCCTTTCAATAAAAATAAGCCGCCACTTCCCAAGGTTGCATTAGTCATAGAAGTAGCTATATGCAATTCTTCTATAACATATGGAGTCCCAGAAGGGAGAGAGCCAGCCGAAGCTGATAATCCCAAATAATTATTGTCTACTATTCCGCTTTGGGCTATTTCATACCAAGTCGTAACTCCAGTTGGAGAAGTCGTGCCAAATCCTATACGAGATCCACAAGAGACGCGGTGCGTTACGAAATTTGTTCCGCTACCAATAACGCCTGTGCCATCTACTGCTACTGTACCGCCAGTATGTTCAACTACGAAAGCCCTCAATCCGCGCATAGTTTTAGCGCCAGCTAAAGTGAAGTTAGCTGTTATGAATCCTTGATAGGAAATTATATCTTCTTGTTTATCATGGATGAGATAATTAATACGTCTAGAAACTGCGGCCGCGACGACATCAGTAGTAAATATCCAACTATATCTCGGAGACCAATTAAGGATATGGGTATTAGAAATAGTAGAAGCTATAGATCCTATTCTATTTACGCATATAGGATGAGGCCCAGCCCAATTATCATCATTAGAGGCTCCAGTTTTTTGGCGCATTAGTGAGCCAAGATTAGTTTTGCTGGCGTCATAGCTAGTTATTGGTGTCGTCGCACCTGTAAAACGATGTTCAACGGCTGTTTTAGACATATTTTAATCCTGTTATTGATAAATTAAATGAATTGATCCCACTGATTTGTAAAACAACAAATTTTACATAATCTCCATTATTTATTAAATTATTCCAACCAGTGGTCGAACCTGTATTTTTCTGTTCACCAGATAGCAACACATAATTATTATTAGTAATTGAGCTAAAAATTGGATAAGAAGAATAATTTGACGTTCTGATATCTAAGCTCAAGTTGCCGCTTGCATTAGCCGCGATGTTCCATCCTCCCAGGCCAATAAAATGATTGATAAAGAAGAATCCCTTATCTCCAGTAGATATTGTGCTGCTACCATTATCTACGAAAATTCCAATTTGTCCGAAACGACCTACATAACCAGTAGTAGCATATCCTTCGTTCGGATTTGAAAATGTGCCATCGTGTCTTAAAAAAGAAGAAGTATCTTCTGGATTGATAGTAATATCTCGGCCAGATAAAGATAGTATATTTACTTTAAATTTATGCGCCATGTTTATGTTGCTGGATTTTAACCAGTCTGGAGGCTTTTTAAGCTCTCACTAATAAACTAATTAATAGTCGCTATAGTATGTACGCCTACTCCGCTTTCTGCTATATAATCTGAAAAAATAACTGAATAACCACTAACTGTTCTATTTCTAATTGCGATAGAATATAGAACATCTCCTGTAATTTCTACTGATGCCACGACTTTAGGGGCGCTTGAGAAAGAGAAAGGAAATTCAATAAAATAAGTATCATTTCCCGTTGGGGAAATCGAAGTATAAAAAGATTGTTGATTACCAGTCCAAGTATTTAAAGAGCTATTATTACCAGAAATTTGTAAAATATTACCATTTGTTGTTACGGTAATATCTCCGTATCCAGAAGCGGTTAAAGCCCCAGTCAGCCCGTTGATAGACGCCACGCCAGCACTAGCCCCATTGCCGAAACTTCCCGTCTCATCGGTATATACTACTTGTCTATTACCGACCTGTAATCGTGTGTCTCCCGTTACTGTCAATAACGAATTCGTTAACCTAACTTGTCTAAAAGCGTGTATCATATTATGCTAAAAAGGCCGTAGTATTTAATATATAACCATCATTATTTAAAATATCTGAATAATTAATTGTAAAACCACTTATATTTACACTAGTTAGAACATAAGAATAAATATAATTATCTATATCGTTAATTAGTTCGCATTCTAAAATCGGTGTAGATCCTAAAACGTAAGGATAATAGATGATTTGTGAATCGATTCCACTGGAAAGAGTAGAAGAAAATTTAATAAATTTTCCAGTGTAGCTATTAAACTCAGCCCTAGAAACTAACGAAGCGTTGTCAATACCAGTGGCAAATCCACTGGGATTCGATAATGGATAATATCTAGAATCTCCAGAAATTATGGTCAAAAATTGACCAGTTTCAGAATTTTTTACATAATTTGATAGGTCATTACTAATTTCTATTGTTTTAACATTTTCTGAAGTAGCTACAGTAGTAGATGGAGTAGCATCGACGCTAATTACTTGATTTGGCGATACTTCTGTGACGACGGTCTTTTGGATGGTCGTATTTACTGTAACACTTATGTCTGGCACACAATGTATTACAGTAGATTAGTAAGAATACTCTGGATAAATATTAGCTTTACCGTCTAACACCCTTGTAACAATGTCGGTTCCAGTATTATGTATTTGGATATCATAGAATCCATAACCGCACGGTAAATCGGCCGTTGTAGCATAAGATATACTTAAAGAAACTATCCCGCTGGGCGCGTTCGTTTTAGTCGGGTTCAAATTACATAATTTACCAGTATCAGACGGTCTATATTTAAGGAAGCCGCTTACATTATAGTTAGTTAGATCAATAGGAGTCCCTTCACTATCTTTAAGCGTTAAAGATAGTGAGAATGAAGTCCCTTTATAGATGTCAAGATCGTAAGCCATATTACTAATTACACGAAACCTCCGCCCAGTCGTCTTCTATATTTTTGAATTACTTGATAAAAGATAGCCGATTCTGTTTCGGTAAGCCCCAAATGCAAGGCTATAAAAGATATTCTTTTTCCCTCTCCCATCCAGTTAATATGCGTAGCTGCATATGCTTCAACGAATATCGCGATGGGGTTTGTTGGTAAAGAGCCAGGATCAGAATTGGTATTTTCCGCATACATTGTATGGCTAACTGTAGAAGACGCCTTGAATAACTTAGCTGAAGTATTGCTAAGCCTATTCATAGATATATAACCAGTAAAATTTGAGGAAGCTATAGTAGTTAAGTTATCCTGATCATAACAAATAAATACATCGGAATAAGTACCAGGAGTATAAAAATCATTATTTACTTCCATTAAAAAAGAAGCATCTCTAAAGAGATCGGAGGCTCCCATAACGCAATCTGAACCCGCCGTTTGCGATGTCTCTGTTAGGTATATCGTGCCTCCAAAGCTCTGGATATCCCCTAATTGATCCGATGGAATGAACTGAGTGCTAAGGGCCGCTGAAGAAACACCGTTATTAGATTTCGCTCCATTTATATTTAACTGAAATCCCCCACTTTCGCTCTGGAAATCATTAATATTGGTCCAATAGTAAAGACCCGTAGAATCTATCAAAGGAATTTGGAAGGCCCATTTAGAATCTGGAATTACTGGATTTAATACTTTAATTTTATTAAAAAATGATAAAGTTTTTAATTCTTTATATAGGTTGTTTATGATTTTTAATGTTCGCGAACTTATTGCCCCACCGTTTTGGATAACCTTACGTTTCCAAAAAAGAACGTGAGGATGATAATCGGAGCGATTAATCCTTCTGTATATCTCTCTTCTATTGTAAACAGTAGATCTCATGGGCCGCGTTGCACGTAACCATTGACGACTAGACCGCTTACACCACTTGGACTATATCCCCTTACGGTGCCCGCTTGGTTAAGTAAAAATCCCTGACTGATTAATAATGGAGCCTCTTTAGGATAAATATCCATAATCATACGGTTAGCCATACCCGTGTTTCCCATTTCCAATACAATTGGCCAAACTGAAGCTCCAGTATTATTTACGTATAGAAATACTTCATCTTTTTGAGATGTTCCAGCTATGCTAGTGTGTATCAGAGTGCCAGGACTAGTTGTTGCCGTGATTACTATCGGTTCTCCGCTGTTTGACGATGATAAAAATTCTATTGAAAAAGCCATATATCTAATTACACATATTCAAAAATAACTATTCCAATTTGAGCCATATCCAGTCGCTATACCGAACATCCTTCCGCTTCCCCCCATAGATGCCCGATCTAGAATACCGCTCGTTCCAGTATTGACAATTGATAAATGGCTTGTCTCATCTAACGGATAATATGCTTTTAAGTTACTCGGGCGAATTTGCAACGGCATGTAATTCTGCTTCGCAATTGCCAATTGATAAATTTCGCCCGAAGATAGGGGTGTATCCCAAAACGCGCAGTCCCATATATATCCGTTATATGCCCCCTGTCGTCCGCTGGTCGAATTAATAGCTATACCTATACCTACGCCCTGTCTGCTAGTGTAGTCTGCTAGCCTGACATTATTAGTCCCAGCGAAGCCAGAAGTTGAATCAAATATTCCATTTATATATCCTGACCATCTCCCACTACCACCAGCGTCTCCAGATGAATACGTAACGGCGATATGATATACTGTCCCTGTCGTGCATGTAGATGATAATGTAAAAGGATGATTGCGACCATTATTGAAATCTTCAAAATCCGCCCCGAATCTATTAGAAGCTGGTATGTAGCCCAAAAACCAACATAAATTTAATCCAATTGTCTCCGATTCCCCCACGCCCTTAGTAAAAATTGGTTCAATAGCTGTTTGTCCGCTTGTCCCGCATGAGACGGTTGTACCAGCGCCCATTCTCATCGTAAATGCAGATACGGTGAACTCCTTAGCATTTAATCTTGAACCAGAATTATAGCTCAAGCAATCAATACCATTTCCAGCTACATTTCTAAATCTTATCATCTATATTCGAATGTTAGTCCGACCAATTCTACGTCTCCCCTAACTGAAGTAGAAGCGGCATGGCGAGCGAGAGTTATTCTAAGATAGTCATTGGGCTCTAGTGTTGTTGGCGTAGTTATAGGTAACGTAGCCATGCGTATATCCCCAGACCTTAAGCCTGATAGTATCCAAAAGTCTTCCGAATTTAAAGAATGTGCTCCAGTATTAATGTCCATTATATCATCTGGGCTGGCATTGAAACAATATGCCGCCCAAGTGAGTCGCCCCGATCCCCCCACTCCCGTAATTGGTAAATTAGTAGTATATAATATTCTTAATATAGGATCGCTATGATAATTGAACGGAACAGTAAGTTGCCACGAGCCGCTATGATTAGCGCCAGAAGGATATAAAACGCGCCAATTTCTTTCAGACGCATCTATTATGCACGCATTAGCTGGCGGGAGCTTTACGCTTTGTACTGGCAAGTTTACAAATCCGCCAGGATTAATCGTATATCCACTGATTTTTAAATTATCAGTTTGTATAGAGAAACCGCTGATCGTGCTGTTGCTAATATTAATTTCATTATTGCTTTCTTTATAGATTTTGAATATATCATCTACCAATAAAGATATTCCTTGTCCAGCCGCCCCATCCCAAATGCTAACGCTATTTCCTTTTACATCAACGAGCCCAGCGATGCTAATTCCGTTACTAAAATTAAATTGTTGCGTTCCCGTCGAATATAAAACATTAGAATCACCAGTTAATTTATTTTGTCCGTCCCAAAAAGTGAGAGAATATTTAGGATAGCGAGTATCAAAAAGATGATAGCCAGATAAGCTCGGTGTTCCATAAAAAGAAACGCCATTATGATCAATAAAACATGTTTTAGTATAATTTTGTTGATAATATTCTGACTCAGCTAAATAATAAAACGCTTTTACGCCTAAATCAGATATTATTTCTTTAGATGCGTTGCCGCTTATTATTAATGAATCGGTTCCGTGTATATAAACATCAAATCCACTTACATATTCATTTTCATAGTCAACTTTAGCTGTCTGATTTTGGTTTTGTTGGAAATATATACTATCATGATCATACTCAAATACTGGTACACCAATTGTATTATATATATAAAAATGACTATTACCAGACAGAGCTAGTGTTCTTTGATCTCCCTTGCTTATACCAGTAGCCGAGACAAATATGTCGAAGCCGCTTATCCTATTATTTAAAAGGTTTATCTGGCTTTGTTTTCCACTAATAACAGAATTTAAAGCGATATCTATCGTAGATCCACGATCATGAGCATGTAAATTATCTATACCAGTAATTGATTTAAATACTAGTGTATTTCCATTTTGCCCAGAGAAGATCCCAATTCCAGTTCCTCCATTAGATGCCCCGTCTATTCCTCCTCCTACTCCTCCAGCTATTCCAGTGACAATTAGCGTAAGTGAATCGCTATCCCCACTGATACGAATACCGCTTCCGCCTTTTAGCGACTTTAATAACAAAGTATTAGCGGAAGTAGAACTAAATAGACCCGATCCGCCACCCATATCGGAGGCCCCAGTAAGGACATATTTATCGGTAACGAATATATTTCCAGAAGATATTATGTCCCCCTGTACGAGTAGGCCATTTGTAGGAGGAGCAGAATCGACAAGATCGATCCCAATCATTGCGTTACCAAATACAGTAAAATTAGCGTTTAGTCCAGCCTCATATGAAAGTGGATTTACCGCGACTACACCGCCGACAGCAGACGTGGTATTTACCTGAAACGCCGTTCTACTAGTAAAGCTTCCAGCGTCGTTAATTGTAAAGAAGCTTATTCCATAAGAATTATCGGAAAATTTATCTACAGTAAAACTTGATCCTCGTTTATCTGGTCCCCCAATCTCATGATCGAAACAGTCCCATTCTCCAATGCGATTAGTAACAGCCGTGTTTCCATATAAACCGAATAGTCCATAAGTATAAGAGCTATCATCAGATAATAATCCCAAAGGCGCAACTCCTCCTGGCCCGTACCATGCTAAATGTCCATAGGTTCCATTGCCGCCATCTCCACGACCATATAATTTCGTATTTATTTGGCCCAAGGTAGTATTATTAGACCGTATTAAACCATTAACATCCAATGTAGTTGAAGGCGTTGATGTACCAATTCCTACTTTATTTCCAGAATAAACGAAGTTAGAATTACCCGTCAAAGTATCACTAGAAAGACCATATGCTATAAATCCAGAAGTAAAATTAGACTGTTTCTTAAGGAAATTACTCGTATCGACAGATCCCCCTCCGATCCCAGTTACTTCTAGTAATAAATAGTCTCCACTATTATTAATTCGTAGTCCGCTTCCTCCACTGACAGATCGAATATAGAAAATACTTCCATTTTGACCAGAAACTAAATGTTGTCCATTGCCTATATTTTGAACTCCAGTTCCGATTAATTTTTTATTAACTCGTAAACTGGAAGCATCGATATGGAAACCACTCACATATGGTTCTCCTGCAAAATCTGAATTTGGATTATCTTGAAAAACGATAGATCCTTTATTAACTAAAGATGAAGTGGCTTCATAAATTCCATAGATTGTTCTAGTAGGATAAAGATCAATAGAAAAAGCATTATCTGGGGCGACAATAGAGAAATGGCTACCTTCAGCATAGTCAATAAGCGGAAACGCCCCAGAATTTAAATTAAAATTTCCAGTAATAGATAATTGATTACCTACTACTTTATTTCCCCTGACCGTGTCGCCACTTATATTTGGCGCAGAAATTTTTTGTGCCCCAGAAATATCCCCAACTGTGTGGGTATTTCCCGAGGCATCAACTACAAATTTTTCTTCAACGGAAAAAAGGTATGGCATATTAATATTCACTAATTATTACACTGGTCGGACTAGCTCCCATCCATAAAGTTGTCAAAAAAGATCCAGTTAGATTAGAATTATTTTGAATATTAAGTCTAATACCCGATCCGCTCAAATCTGCGAATACCGCATTGAAATCATGAGCACCATATGGGCCAGTATTTGCCATTAAATTACTATGAGGCGTTCCGCTGAATTGATGGGCGACCGTATATTTTTTGGTTACATAATATCCTCCAGTAGAGCAATTAATCATTACGTCAAAAATTTGCGCACCAGATCGATCATTAATAATATTGAAGATATTACCAGATGTTGTTGGATTAATCGTGTGACTAAACGTATAAATCCCTGCGCCATAACCTCTTCTTGAGTTAATTATGTTATGACCAGTGATATTATTCTGGATATTTAATCCAGAGGTCTGGTTTTGAGTGATAGCGGCCGATCCATTTACCGATAATGAGTCGGCGCTTATGTGAAATCCTCGAATATATGGAACCGACTCTCCATAAAGTTTGATTGCTGCCCCATTCCCATTCCCAGTAATTAAAAACTGCTCATCAGACTGCCAAGATAAAACATTGACCATGGAAGGCCCATCATAAAAATATACGGACTGGTTTGAAGTAATATTCGCCGACATTACATCTATAAATTCTACGTTATCTCTAGTTTTAATTCCTAAAGAATTATGATCTCCTGTGATTTCAATGTTTTTTCCTGTAACTAAAGACTTAAATTCTAAATTAACTCCATTTTTTCGATAAAATAAACCCGAACCCACACCCAAATTAATGCCGCTATTGATTTCTCCTCCTCCCGCCCCGCCCCCAATACCAGTGACGATAAAAGTAAGTTCGTTATCGTTTCCACTAATTTGTATTCCACTCCCGCCCTTTAATGATTTAAATTGTAATTTATTAGCTGATTTTTGGTAGAAAAGGCCAGAAGCGGTTCCTAAATTTTCCCCATCAGTAACGGCGTTACCAGTCCAAGCGGTAATAGTGTTAATTTGAGATTGTAAGTTAGAACCAGTGGATTCTAAATTGGTTTTGGCCGCAAAATCGCCCGTATGTTCTTGGGCGATTACGGGAGATCCATTTTCATTATAAAATGAATATCCACTGATATAATTATTATAAATATCAATTATCGCAGAAGATGTTGGGCTTAAAATAGCACAAGATGATCCTTCTACTAAAGAAAAAATATTACCACCAAATACTGTGTCGCTGATTACAAATGATCCTGGTTCGATATAAAGCGTGTTGTAAGTCAGCCCTAAAGCTCCTGCTTTGAGGGTTCCACTAAATTGGACCGTATTCGCAAAAAGCTTATTGCCACTAATTGTCTGGTCGCCCGTTGTATAAACTATATTGGGGATTCCAGTTAAGAAGCCAGAAGGATTACTTTTAGAATAGAAATTTCCTGTGTCTGCGGTAGTAATTACAGAATTTCCAGCTACTTTTAGTGTATTAACGGCATAAATATCATAACCAGAAATTTGTTTACCACTAATTTGAGAAAAGTTTTTAATATATTCGGATCGACTACCGCCTTCATAAAAGCTAATAGTTGCGGCGTCAGTTCCTATTCCTGTTAATATAAAATGATCATCTACTAAAAAAGAAAGGACATTAACATCGCTAGCCCCATCATATAAATTAAATGAATTATCAAAGTTACCGTTATTGCTTGTTATCGAATTGATATCAATATCACTTTTTAATGCAATTTCTAACTCCGTATTAGAACCAGTGATGTCGATATTAACTCCAGTTTTAAGAGATCTGAATCTTAAGTCTGTTCCTTGTATATCATACCAAATTCCGCTTCCCGCTCCAAGATTTGAGGCTGTAGTAGATTCGCTCCCCCCTCCCCCTTGTATCCCCGTAACAGTAAGAACTAATTCGTTATTATCACCAGTAATCCGAATCCCACTTCCGCCCCTTAATGATTTAAATCTTAGACTTGCGTCCTGTTTATTATACCAAATCCCACTACCCGCCCCTAAATTAGAGCCAATAGTAATGAAGTCACCCGTCTGATTAGCGGTAACAAAGCTTCCAGTATTTTGCGGACGGACGAAATTATTATCGCCGCTGATGACAATGATGGAAGAATTACCAGTATAAACAGCCACGCCCCCGATTCCAGTTAAAGAGATATTATCGTATAAAGATTGGCCCGTAATAATAATAGATCTAACGACATTACCTATAACTAAATTACTATATTCAGAACTTGTTAAATGATAATATTCATTAGTGGTTCCTCCTTGTAATATAGATAGAGTATTATGGGCGTGGTTATGATTTGAGGAGGCAAACTGCCCTGTCTGTCCAGTAGTTACAAATACCCCTGTTCTATCCGTGGTGATAAACGCTCCAGTCTGGCTAGTAGTCACGAATGATCCAGTTTGCCCAGCAGTGACAAACGAACCCGTCTTATTTGAAGTAACAAAAGATCCAGTTTGTCCAGTAGTTACAAATACGCCAGTCTCACTCGGCCTGACTACTAAACCAGTTACATATCCAGATGGATTTAATTCCATAGGATAATATGAACCAGTTTCTTTTACTAAAAACCCATTTACATAGAGGTATCTATCCCCAGATGCAGTAAGAGTCTGTCCATTAAGCGATATATTTTTTGTCCTTATTGGTAATGACATATTATACGAAATATCTTGTCCTTAAATAAATTTGATCTTCATCAACGGTTTGTGACGACCCCCCTCCGCCACTAAAGCTGCCTATACAATCTATTCCTAATCGTCCATCTCCAGTGGTAGCTAAATATTCAAAAGAATAATTATTGCTGATAATAGTATCTGAAAAATTTATTCCGAAACCAGTATTGCTTATACCAGATATATGGTATAGCATGATCGGTTCTCCGCTATTATTTTTCAGCGTCCCTATGACTTTGGGTATAGATGGAAATGTGAATCCAAATTCTATTCCAGTAATCGATATACCTGATTGTAAATTATAACTTCTGAAAACTATAGCTGTCCCAGAATTTGTCCTAGTGCCAATAATAATAGAATTATTTTCATATCTTAAATTAATACCAGATTCGCCAGATAAAGAATAAAAATATAAATTACTATTGCTTCTACCAGAAAGTATGCTAATTCCATTACCTATATTTTCTCCCCCAGTTATAAAACCGCTTGGATTATATCTTGGATAAAATACCCCAGTTTCAGAATAAGATAACAAACCAGTCGCAGAAAAAGTCAGCGTATTATTATCACCAGTTATACCTACGCCATATCCACCACTAATTCCTTTGAATTCTAATGTTGAGCCATTTAATTGATAAAAAACACCAGAGCCAGGAGATAAGTTAGTAGCATTTGTGACCGTGCCAGCACCACCGCCGCCCGCTATACCAGTTACTAATAATGTCAGCGTATTATTTTGGGAATTTCCGCTAATTAATATACCACTTCCCCCTACAAAACTCTTTAATTGTAAAACGTTATTGATGATGCCACTAGCTATTCCAGACCCGCCGCCTATATTAAGCCCACCTGAAATGTATGTGCCGCTAATTCCTTTTCTACCAGAATATCTATAGAAAGAAATTCTTGGCGGCATATTAGATGGTTGGGCCGCTGGAGAATTAAACATTAATATTCCAGCATCAGTATCTACCGTCCAGTCGCCGACGCCGAAACTAATTGGAGATCCAGCACTATCAGATAAGTTATAGTTATAGCCAGTTCCAGTAGCCGCCCAATTGAAAGGAATTGCATCTACCAGTAGCGCCCCAGAATAAGCGTTTGTCGTGCCGACAACGGCAGTTAGCTGATAATCATTGACCCTCTGTATAACGCCTTGGCTTACATGAGGAGGAGTAACATCTGAAGGGATTTGGTCGGCCTGAATCCAAAACTGATTAGGTATTACGAATAGGCGGCTCTTTAATGGCTCTTCGAAGAATTGTCTACCAGATTGAGTAGTTCCGATACCCAACCCCTTCTTAAATAAAATGTCTCCAATTTGTGCTGTGTTTGGCATATTATGACATGGTTATAGATTGGAAATATTTATTACTTCCACTAGGTATACCAACGCGAATCCAAGCGACGCCGTCTCTCGTCGCAGTACCAAATGTAATGACTTTCAATGTAGAACTGCTAGATCCAACTACTAGGGCCGCGTCTCCATCATTAGTAGGATTACCAACGCCACCATAAGCCGCATTTCCATCGATCCATCCGTTGGTTGGATTAGATCCATCTACTTTTACATATAAGAAAAGCCCATTAGCTATTGCGCTAGAACCAAAATTCGCAGCGCCATTGAAAGTGACTGTTATAGAAGAGTCTGAAGATATCGTCCCACCACTAAAACAAGACCAGCGATATCCAGTTCCTAAATAATTAAACGAACCAGTATTAATATTTGAATAGTCTGGCCCTGGTGGCGAAATAGAAGTATAATTAACTCTAGGAGGATATTGAATATAAGTATTGATTAGTTGTAGCTCTTCATTCTTGGTTAATTCATGATCATTATTATATGTCGCTCCGTAACTGGTAGGATATCTTCCGCTTCCTGCCCTATAACGAGTGGAAGGCTGCGTCGAATTAGTATCGATACGAATATTTGTATTAAGAGTCGCTGTAGAGCTAGAACTACCTATCGAATTATATCCGATAACTGAAGGAATCCATCCCGTTATAAATCTGCTAGATTCAACTGCTGTTATCCCCGCGAGGCGCAAATTTTGTCCGCTAGTTGGCGTGCCAGTAGAGCTAACGTTTACAGATGTAGTTTCTGTAGAATCGACGTTGGCTACAGTAGATCGATAGAATGCGGAGACGGCATTGCTTAATGTAAAGTGTACTCCAATTGTATCGCCCGCTGCCATAGACCATACACCATCGATAATTCTTCTAGTACATGCCCCAGTCACTACGCCGCTGATCGTCACCGAGGGAGTTGCTGGAACGTCGCAATATCCAGTAATTATATTAGATGGGCCAGTCTCCGAATGGGATAGCTGCATTGTAAATATACCGCTATTCAAATTCCCAGTTGGAGTTACTTTGGCATTTAGGAATGACCAAAAACCCTCCCTTCCTACGACGCCCGACCAAAAATCCCTATCAACATAAATTCCCAGCCCAGTATAATTGCCAGTGTCATTACTGGTCGTTAATATGCGAGACCCAGTTATATTTCCATTTATGTATGCGACAAGCGTTCCTTCATCGGCGTTATAGAATCCAGTTGCATATCCAGTAGGTCGAAGCGTGTTTTGTATTCCAGTTCGGGTAGTCGAAGTCCCATGTTCAATTGCGGTATATGTTGTACCCGTCAGTATGAATGACGCCGCCGAAAGATTTTGTGGCTTTGCTGGCGCGAGTTTACCTAAAATAACTTCTACTTTATCAAAGGCGTCTTCTGGGGTATCGCCCTCTTCTACGCCCGCTATCGGACCATTAGATCCTCCGTAAGTTCCATCTGTTGGTAATCCCAAAATAGAGGCCCCACCTGTTCCGCTAATATAAATAATATTATTTTCTCCAGTAACTACGGATACATTTCCAGCCCCGCTTAGACTTATAATACCCGCGTAAGTATTTAGAGATGTTACTCCTCCTCCGCCACCATTAATACCAGTTACTTTTATCAGAAGATGATCTGTCTGATCGCTAATGTCAATTCCGCTCCCGCCTTTTAGGCTTTTAAATTGTAATTTTGTACTTATTCCGCCTGCATATGTTCCATAACCATCGCCTATATTATCTGCCCCAGTAATCACTGTTCTTCCATGTACAGTAATAGTTGGGGCACCGATATGGAATCCACTAATGTATGGTTCTCCGTCGAATTCATCTACTCCATTTATATCTTTTAACGTAATATGCGGGAGAGTGTTCGACATGATTTTATCGAACCCGAAAATAACTGGATATCCAAATACTGAACTATTAAAGTCGATAAAACATCCTAATGGCTGCGTACCGTCTCCAGTGCCATATAATGTAAATTCTTCCTGATTTAAAATTAAATGGTTAACATTCGCATGAGGATTATATAGATAAAAATTTGTATTATGCGTAGTATTATTTAATAAGGCGGCATCTGATAATTGTGCATAAAAAGTAGCTACATAATTAGCTGTTATATAGCTATTAGGATTAGTGGAACTATAGTAAAGGCTATCACCAGAGTTTTTAGATAGCATTAGATTATATGTCAGCGGGCCAGTTCCACTATTTCTTACTAACCAGATATCAGATCCGTCATAAGTGAATGCCCCACCACCCGTATATAAACTATATGGATATGAAACTTCTTTGCCTCCATTACCGAACGCTAAGAATGGGACATTTTTCCCAGTAGCTAACTGTGTTCCTCCAGAAATAATACATTCATAAAAATATGGATTAGCTCCAGAAAGCCCCTCCACATTTAAAATCTTACAATTAATACCAGTAAATCCATCGAGCGGCCTTTTCTCAAAAGGCGTGGTTATATATTTTATAGCAATTTCAGAATTTTTGCAAAAAAGATGGCCGCCACTGTATACATTAATTGTGCCAGTATGATTTACTAATTGCAGACGCGAGCCAAAACTATAAAACGTATTTAAATTATAACTCGAATATCCCCCTTGGATATATATATCTGATTGATTATCAATGGCGTATGTTGTATTTATGTTTGGTGATAAATATAACTTACCAGTTGATTGCGTAAATGATAAACTAAGATTATAAGTCGGATTTGGAATATCGTATAATCCGATAAAATTACCAGTACCTATGTTTTTAAACGTCAGAGACGCTACCCCAAAATTCCCCGTACCGACATATACTGTATAATTTTTAATATTATTGTCGGTGATATAATTGAAAAGGCTTGTCGATGTTAAAAATGATTTATATAGCTTCCCGCTATACGCTAAGGCATCTTTAGTCAGATAATAAACTGGAGGAGTTTCTTGCGGCGGCCCAATTGCCTGCCCAGTTAGAATTAGATTTCCTCTGACCGTTTCTATTTGTCTATATAATTCCCCACTTACTCCTGTTAGTTCTTCATATAGGACGCCGCTAATAATAACACCAGATCCAGTAACTACAAAAGTCTGTGTAGATTTACCAGTCATTACTGGCTGTCCGCTAATGAACATTTGGGTCGCATAGACCTCAAACCCAGACATATAAGGGCGAATACCTCCTCGCGTGCTATCATACATGTCGATAATCGCTGAATTATCGTATCCCTGTAAATAAAATCCACTATTTTGTTTGAAAACGAATGGTTGTTCTGCTATAATTCCATCGTATAAAAATAAACGGGTATTATTAGTGTCATTCGTTTTACTAATAAAATCTCCCGAATCTGTCAGAACATTTTGGCCATTTAACTTGATACTAGAAGCATGTATTGCAAAGCCAGAGATAGCAGGAGCGCCGAAAACCGTGCCAGAAACATCTATAATCGTTTTCCCTTGGTCGCTTTGAATATAAAAATGAGATCCTTCTCTAAAACTGAATACGGTAGTATTAGATGGATCGTCTACGAAAGCTACTCCGCTATTAGCATATGGATAAACTCTAATAAATCCAGAATCAATATATGTCTTTGTAGTATACCCACTAGGATTACTTTTTAAATAGAACAAACCACTAGCATTAGCTAAAAGATTATCTTGATATACCGCCAACGCATAATTTGTGACAAATTCTCCAGTATTAACGCCAGTGATATAGCCACTTGGATTTTCATACCTAGGATAAAAAGCGCCAGTTAGAACACCACTTCCAGTTAACTGTAAACCAGTAGCAATTTTACCTACGACCTCTAGGATGTAACCGCTCAATTCTTTAGAATTAAGCTGCCTGAGCCGAACTAGAGAGTCAAAAGACGACATTTTCCTTATTCCTTCAATTTAATTACACTATTTTGCAGCTAATCTTCCCTTGCACTTTTGGTATTTTCTTTCTAAATATATCGCCACATTTG